>Ga0209309_10000163_pt1 | contig 88520 bp, 61 predicted proteins | sample COGITO_mtgs_1204_2_FD_184807 | JGI IMG/M metagenome (GOLD analysis project Ga0209309, IMG submission 184807) | Pelagic marine microbial communities from North Sea - COGITO_mtgs_120412 (SPAdes) (version 2) | ecosystem: Environmental > Aquatic > Marine > Epipelagic ... | reverse complement strand
CAGTGCACACCTATATGTTTTTAAATCCCTATTACAAAATCCGCTCCAGCAATTCTATATATAGCGCTATTCCTTCCTCTATTTCCGCCAAATAAATAAACTCATCTGCGGAATGTGAGCGCGTGCTATCTCCAGGGCCCAGTTTTAATGAGGCACAAGTTAGCACTGCTTGGTCAGACAAGGTTGGTGAACCGTAAGTTTCCCTTCCCATGGCGATACCTTCTACTACCAATGGATGCGCTTTGGGAATTGAGGACGAATTTAATCTCAAACTCCGCGGGACAATGCTATCGCAAGGCGATTCCTTTTTAAGCATTTCTGCAATTTCAGCATTGCTATAACAATCATTCACCCGAACGTCTATCACCAAATCAACTTCCGCAGGTACCGCATTGTGCTGTTTCCCTGCCCTTATTTGAGATACTGTAAGTTTGACCTCCCCTAAGGTTTCCGAAGTTTTTTCAAACTTGTAGGTTTTAAACCATTGCAATACCTCGATGCATTTATAAATGGCATTATCAGGATTGGGGTGTGCAGCATGACTTGGCTTGCCTTTCACCTTAGCATCAAAAACCACGAGGCCTTTTTCGGCAATGGCGAGCTGCATCAAGGTAGGTTCTCCCACTATGGCAACGTCCACTTTTGGAATGATCGCTAACATGCTGTTCAAACCATTTGGACCACTACTTTCTTCTTCCGCAGAAGCCACTAAAACCAAATTGTAATTTAAATTCTCCTTCAAATAGAAATAAGTAAACGTTGCTATTAAGGACACTAGACATCCCCCTGCGTCATTGCTGCCGAGACCAAATAATTTCCCGTCTTCCACTATGGCCTGAAAGGGATCTTTGGTGTACGCCGAATTTGGTTGAACCGTATCGTGATGCGAATTGAGCAATAGGGTTGGTTTTGACGGGTCAAAATGCTTGTTTAATGCCCAAACATTATTGTTCGTACGGGTATATTCGAGCTTGTGGCCTATAAACCACTGCTCAATAATTGCAGCAGTTTTATCTTCCTTTGACGAAAAGGATTTGGTCTCAATTAAAGTTTTGAGTAAGCTAATAGCTTCTGTTGTGAGTTGCCCTGTCATTTGCTTATGGTCGTAAAATTTGCGTTGGGAGTGGTGAGCATTTCTGGTTTGCCAATACAAACTTTGTTAACGTTTTTTTTAATAGCCGAAAAGCAATTGTGCAGTTTAGGCAACATGCCTTCGGAAATGACCTTTTGCTCAATCAAATCTTGATAATTGTTGGTATGGATGTGCTTGATCACCGAATTTTCATCAGTTATCTCCCTAAGCACTCCATTTTTTTCAAAACAATAATACAATTCGGTCACATAAGTGTGGGCAAAAGCGATAGCAAGCTCTGAAGCAATGGTATCGGCATTGGTATTTAAGAGTTGCCCATTTTGGTCATGGGTCAAAGCACAAAATACCGGGGTCACCTTATGCTCCAATAAGAGTTCCAAAATTGGGGTGTTTACTTTTTCCACATCACCCGCAAAACCATAATCGACAGGATGGGCAGAACGTTTTTTGGAACAAATGGTATTGCCATCTGCCCCAGAAAAACCAATGGCATTGCACTGCCTTGCTTGCAGTTGCGCTATGATTGTTTTGTTGATTTTACCTGCATATACCATGGTGATCACATCTAAGGTTTCGCTATCGGTAACGCGCCTGCCTTCAATCATTTTAACTTCGAGGCCTAAGTCCGTCGCAAGTTTTGTGGCGAGTTTCCCTCCGCCATGCACGAGAATTTTTGGCGTTTCCAAGGTTGCAAAAAGCTCTAAAAAAGAAGTTAAGGCAGCAGCGTCATCGATAATGTTTCCTCCTATTTTAATGATTTTTAGTGTTTTCATGTGCAGTATTACCCTCTAATGGGCATCTATTTTATCCTTTTAAATCTTCCAAAATATGTTTCAGCACCACTTGCGCTGCAAAAGTTCTATTATGGGCTTGTTGTATAACTACGGAATTGTTCCCGTCCAAAACCGCATCCTCGACAACTACATTACGTCGCACTGGCAAACAATGCATAAACTTGGCGTTCCCTAATTTTTCTATCGTTAACATCCAATTGGGATCCTGATTTAAAATTTTGCCATAATCCTTAAAATTGCTCCAGTTTTTAACATACACAAAATCGGCATCTTTTAAGGCTTCTGTTTGATTGTGATTTACAGCGACGTTTTTCGTAATTGCTTCATCCAACTCATAACCCTCGGGGTGGGTGATGCTAAAATCGACTTCCATCTCTTGCATCATTTCCACAAAGGAATTCGCTACCGCTTGTGGTAAGGCTTTAGGATGTGGCGCCCAAGACAAAACCACCTTGGGCCTCGCTTTTTCTGCCAACTCTGAAATTGTAATGGCATCGGTCAAAGCTTGTAAGGGGTGTGCTGTAGCACTTTCCATGTTGATAATGGGTACGGTCGCATATTTTTCAAAACTGCGCATCACGTATTCGGATTGGTCCTTGGCCTTGTCGCTCAAACTTGGAAATGCCCTTACTGCAATCACATCGGCATATTGCGAAATTACTTGTGCAGCTTCTTTAATGTGTTCACTGCTTGTTGTGTTCATGATACTGCCATCTTCAAATTCAATGTTCCAAGCGTCATTAACGTTAAGAATACTCACGTGCATGCCCAAATTTCGAGCAGCCTTTTCAGTACTTAAACGGGTACGTAAACTTGAATTGAAAAACAACATGACCAAGTTTTTATGTGTGCCCAAATGCGCATGCTCGTAAGGATTCATTTTTAGCAGAATTGCTTCACGAATGAGGGCTTTTAGATTTTTAATATCTTTTATTTCAGTGTATTTCTTCATGTTTTAAATACTTCCCAAAAGCCCGAAAAGGGATTTTTGATTTATTTTCAATTTATAACTTAATTAAGCTACACCCAGATTGCTTTTTGCCTAAAAACGATATCTCGCTCCAGCGCTTAACTTTCTAGTCTCATTATAGTTCTTGCCCCAACGCCTCAAAAAACACATCGATATGTTTTTTCTGAATGGTCAATGGGGGAAGAATCCGAATTAAATTTGGATTTTTTGCACTGCCTGTAAAAATGTGATGCTCATAAATGAGTTTTTTACGCAAGTCTGAAATTGGATGATCAAACTCCAAGCCCAACATCAACCCTCGTCCCTTAACAGACTTCAGCCCTGGCAACGCTTTTGTCTTGCTTCGGAAATAGGCTGAGATTTCTTGGGCATTTTTCATTAGTTCTTCAGTTTCCAGAACCTTTAAGACCGACAATGCTGCTGCACAGGCGAGATGATTTCCGCCGAAAGTTGTGCCCAATAAACCGAAAGAGGCCTCAATATCGGGATGGATCAAGATGCCTCCCACCGGAAAGCCATTGCCCATACCTTTAGCTATGGAAATGATATCTGGTGACAATCCGTGTTTTTGAAACGCGAAGAAATCGCCAGTTCTTCCAAAACCGGACTGCACTTCGTCTGCAATAAAAACCGTGTCATACTGCTTACAAAGTTGTTCTAAACCTTGATAAAATTCGGTTGTAGATTCATCTAAGCCCCCAACGCCTTGAATACATTCTATAATAACTGCACAGGTTTCGGCTTTTTTTAAAATGGCTTCAACCGCACTTAAATTGCCCAATTCCACAAAATCCACAGGTTGCTGGGCATTTAATGGCGCCACAATCTTAGGATTATCGGTAGCTGCTACCGCTGCAGAGGTTCTTCCGTGAAAGGCATTCTTAAAGGCAAGTATTTTCTTTTTTCCGTTGTGAAAAGAGGCCAATTTCAAGGCATTTTCATTGGCTTCCGCACCAGAACTGCACAAAAACAATTGGTAGGCTTCGCAATTTGAGAGTTTGCCCAGTCGCTGCGCCAACTCTTCCTGTAAAGGATTCTGAATCGCATTGCTATAAAAGCCCAATTGCCCAACTTGATTGCAAATAGCAGCAACATATTCGGGGTGCGAATGCCCAATGGAAATCACCGCGTGGCCCCCGTACAAATCCAAATATTCCACGCCTTCAGCATCGTAAACGTAAACGTCTTGGGCGCGAACCGGGGTAACATCATATAAAGGATACACATTGAATAGCTTCATGTTTATTGTTGTTTTTAATTTATTAAAGAAACCAAACTCTGGATTGCCTTATGGCCCTACAAGGATATGGGTTCGTGCCTCGCCATTGCCGATCGGCCTTGTTGTAAAACTAGTTAAATCTGCTCCTTTTTGATGTTACTTATTTTATTAAAAGACGCCACCATACCCTGAATCAAGGAAGAACTCAAGCCTTTATGTTCCATTTCATTCAAGCCTTCTATCGTGCAGCCCTTTGGCGTAGTCACACGATCAATTTCCTCTTCGGGGTGTTTTTTATTTTGTATTAACAAACTTGCTGCGCCTTCGCTCGTATACATTGCCAATTCTTGGGCTTCCTTGGCATCAAACCCAAGTTGTATCGCTGCTTGGGTACTGGCGCGAATGAGTCGCATCCAAAAGGCAATCCCACTGGCGCATACCACTGTGGCAGCTTGCATTTGACTTTCTGGAATGACCAACGAGTGCCCTAATCTATTAAAAATGGCTTCTGCCACCTTAATTCGCTTCGCACCTTGAGTATTGCTGCACAAACAGGTCATGGATTTCCCCACAGCAATAGCGGTATTGGGCATTGCTCTTATGATAAATTGTTCTTGACCAATAAGGGCTTCTATCTTAGCAATTGTAAATCCTGTTACCGTTGAAATGATGACGTGCTTTTCAGTCAATACCTCTTTAATGTCTGTCAAAATACCTTCTAGATGTGAGGGTTGCACCGCCAAAATTAAAATATCGGACTTTTGAACTGCCTCCAAATTATCCTGTGTCAAGTTCACGTTTTTATAACCCTCAAAGTCTGATAAGGACTCCAAATGGCGCTTAGTAAGATACAAGGTGGTAATGGCATTATTGGTGACCAAACCTTTCGCTATTGATTTTCCCAAGTTACCCGTGCCTATAATTGCTATTTTCATCTTAGTGACCGCAAGAGCGGTTATCTTTTAATTAAACCTTTCGTTTTCTTTTACTGTAACCCTGCTCAACATTCTGTTTTTAGAAGATTGAATCTGGCTTAATCTGATCGCTTTTTCAGAAATAATTGGCTTTCAAGTTTAAGCCTTCCGTTTCATCAAACCCAAACATGAGGTTCATATTTTGAATGGCCTGCCCAGAAGCGCCTTTTAATAAATTGTCGATACAACTGGTAATGAGCAACTGGTTATTGTGCTTCTGTAAATGCAACAAACATTTATTGGTATTGACCACTTGCTTTAAATGAATGGGCTCGTGGGAAACTACCGTGAAGGCTGCATCCTTATAAAATTCAGCATATAAGGATTGGGCTTCTTCAAAACTACCCTGAAAATGGGTGTAGGCTGTGGCAAAAATTCCTCTTGAGAAATTGCCCCGGTTTGGAATAAAAAGCACTTCCGAAGTAAAACTGTGTTGCAGTTGCTGGATGCGCTCATTGATTTCGCCCAAGTGCTGATGCGTGAAACTTTTATAATGGGAAAAATTATTATCGCGATAGCTGAAGTGGGTCGTTTCGGACAATGAGGTTCCCGCTCCCGTGGCGCCAGTAACTGCATTAACGTGCACATCTGCATTGAGCAAATGTTTATCTGCCAAAGGTAAAACCGCCAATTGGATGGCAGTTGCAAAACAGCCCGGATTTGCAATGTGACTTGCGTTTTTGATGTCTGCCTTGTACACTTCTGGCAACCCGTAAACGAAATCCATTTTTTTAAAATGTCGGTCATTTTCCAATCGAAAATCGTTACTCAAATCGATAATTTTCGTGTCTGCGGAAAAGGTATTGGTTTGTAAAAAAACTTTGGAATGCCCGTGACCCAAACATAAAAATACCACATCTACTTCTGGATTTATGTCGCTTTTAAAGTCCAATTCTGTACTTCCCACCAAATCTTGATGCACTTTGTACAATTTATTGCCTGCGTTGGAAGTGCTATAAACGAAATCCAGACTTGTTTGCTTGTGATTGAGCAACAACCGGATCAACTCCCCTGCAGTGTAACCTGCGCCCCCAATAATTCCTACCTTAATCATGACGTTTGGTTGACTTGGTGATATATTTTATTTTGATTTGCTAAAATCTTGATAAACCCCTTGGCTTCATCGGCGCTCCATCCTTTGTTCATTTCACCATAACTTCCGAATTTGGCATTCATCAAATCATGATCAGATCGAATCCCGTCCAAAGTGAACTGATAAGGTCTTAACGTTACCATGACCTCGCCAGAAACTTGGGCTTGGCTGCTTACCAGAAAAGCTTCAATATTTCGCATTACGGGATCCAAATATTGGCCTTCATGCAAATGCATTCCGTAAAAACTAGACAAATACTCCTTATGTTGTAATTGCCATTTGGTTAAGGTATGTTTTTCTAACAAATGATGCGCTTTTATGGTCACTAATGCAGCAGGTGCTTCAAAACCAACCCGACCCTTAATGCCAACGATGGTATCGCCCACATGAATATCACGCCCAATGGCATAGGCTGAAGCCAAATTATTTAAGACTTCAATATTGGTTTCCGGACTATTTTCAATTCCGTTTAGGGCTACGAATTCTCCTTTATGAAAGCGCAATACGACTTTTTCGGGATCGGAGTGTTTTAATTGAGATGGATAGGCAGAATCTGGCAAGGGTTTTTCCGAAGTTAAGGTTTCCTCACCCCCAACACTGGTGCCCCAAAGGCCTTTATTTACTGAATATTTTGACTTTTCCCAAGAGAGGTCCACACCATGCGCTTTTAAGTAATCAATTTCGTCTTGTCTTGCGAGCTTTTGATCGCGAATGGGAGTGATGATCTCTATATGGGGTGCCAAGGTTTGAAAAATCATGTCGAAACGTACTTGATCGTTTCCTGCGCCCGTGCTCCCATGTGCGATAAATTGCGCGTCTATACTTTTGGCATATTCCACGATTTCGATAGCTTGAATAATACGTTCTGCACTTACTGAAAGTGGATAAGAGTTGTTTTTGAGCACATTACCGAAGATCAAATATTTTACGACTTTCTCATAATAAGAAGCGACCGCATCGATATTTTTGTAGGTAGAAACGCCCATTTTATAGGCATTCTGCTCTATATGCTCAATTTCGGTAGACGTAAACCCGCCGGTGTTCACGCTTACCGCATGTACTTTGTAACCCGCCTTGCTCAAACTGACTGCACAATACGATGTATCTAATCCGCCACTATAGGCCAAAACCAATTTACCGGTGGTCTTGTTTTGCGATTGCTCTTCCGTAGAAGATGTATTTGCTTCATTCATCCTTTAGTTTTTATCTTTTTTTAAGAGTATGGACTGTTTGATATTTTTCAATCGGGTCCACACTTTTTTATCATAAACGTGTTCTTGCTTTTCTACCGATTTTGTTGTTTTTGGATCATAGAGCATGCCTGTACACAAACACATTTTTTGTTCGGTACGTTGCAATACATCATAATTTTTACAGGTTTGGCAACCGTTCCAAAAACTTTGATCTTCGGTCAATTCAGAAAAAGTCACGGGTTTGTATCCCAAATCGCTGTTCATTTTCATCACTGCCAATCCTGTGGTAATGCTAAACACCTTAGAATCGGGGAATTTAGAACGCGAGTGATCGAATATTTTTTGTTTTATTTGCTTGGCCAGGCCCATTTTTCGGTAGGTGGGATGCACAATCAGTCCAGAATTGGCAACAAATTTACCATGGCTCCACGCTTCGATATAGCAAAAGCCAGCGAAATTATCTCCATCCAAAGCGATGACCGCATTGCCATTTTCCATTTTTGTGATGATATACTCGGGCGTGCGCTTGGCAATGCCCGTGCCTCTATCTTTGGCAGATTCTGCAATGGCATCACAAATAATCTGGGCGTAAACCGAATGGGATTTGTTAGCTATAACAATGTCCATTGTTTTAATTTATAGTTAAAAAAATAATTTGAATTTGTTTTGAGAGAAGAACCGGACTCACCTAGGTTCAAAAAATAGATCCTACACCCTAAGGGCGACAAATCACAATGGGGAATGCCCTCAATGCTTTGCTTTGTAACGCAAGGCTATATAAAAAGTAAGATGTGAGTTGGAAATTGATCAAAGTAAAACAAAATTAAAAAACGTTAGTGGCTTCTGTAAAGGTTTAGAATGCACAGCGTCTGCGCAAAAACATTGCGGGACACAAGGGACGTTTATTGGTTTTATAACTGATCATCATTCAAATGTAGCATTTTATTTCTCAACTCATCCAGTTTTAAACTTTTAAATAGCAAAAATTAGACGCTCAACACATTGGACACTCTTCGCTCTAACAAATTTTTATAATTGACACCCATCAGTTTTAAAAACAATTACAATTGACAGGTCTAAAACATTTAAAATCATAGGATCAGGCTGAACATTACTCCACTTATGTAATGCGACTTTTACAATAAGTAATCGGTACTCACGAAATTGGACGCTCTACTCTTCAGCAAATTTTGTAAAATGGCATTGTTATAGGCGTTGTCTTTGGATGCGACAAAAGTCCTGATTGAAAAAGACCGTAGTGCATCATGTACACTCAAAGTCCCCACAGCAGAATCCTTTCTTCCTGTAAATGGGTACACATCTGGCCCACGTTGGCAAGAACTGTTCAAATTGACCCTACACACCAAATTGACCAAAGTATCAATAAGTGGCGCCAAGGTTTTCACATCGCTACCAAACAAACTCACTTGTTGCCCATAATTTGAAGCTGCCATATCATCTAAGGGTTTTTCGATATCATTAAATGACAACACCGGGATGACCGGACCAAATTGCTCCTCTTGAAAGACACGCATGTCTTTATGGACAGGATACAAAACCGCCGGAAAAATATAATTATGGGTTATTTCTCCTCCTTTTTTATTTACGATCTTAGCGCCCTTATCCAACGCATCATCAATTAATTCTTGAATGTAGGCGGGCTTATCGGGCTCAGGTAGAGGCGTTAATTTAACACCCGCTTCCCAAGGGTTTCCAAATTTGAGCCCATCGACTTTTTCTGAAAACCGCTTATTGAATTCTTCAACAATATCCTCATGCACATAAACAATTTTTAAAGCAGTACAGCGCTGACCATTAAAAGAGGTCGTCCCTGCGATGCATTCTTCTATGGCTAAATCTAAGTCGGCATCCTTAAGCACAATGGCAGGGTTTTTAGCTTCTAGACCTAAAACCAATCGCAAACGGTTACTCTTTGGATGTTGGTTTTGTAAGGCATTTGCCGATTTACTGTTACCTATTAAGGCCAATACATCGACCTTTCCACTTTGCATGATTGGTGTGGCCACCGTTCTTCCCCGTCCGTAAATAATATTGACGACCCCTTTTGGAAAGCTACTCTTAAAAGCTTCCAATAACGGGGAAATCAATAAGACCCCATATTTGGCTGGTTTAAAAATTGCGGTATTCCCCATGATTAAAGCTGGAATCAACAAGGCAAATGTTTCGTTGAGTGGATAATTATAAGGCCCCAAACAAAGTACAACTCCCAAAGGGCCACGTCTAATATGCGCATGCACCCCATCGTGTTTTTCAAATTTCGCATGGTCACGATCCAATTGTTTGTACTCTTCAATGGTATCGTAAACATAATCGACGGTGCGATCAAATTCCTTTTGCGAATCGGGAAGACTTTTTCCAATTTCCCACATTAATAATTTAACCACCTCGTCGCGTTTGGTTTTCATTTGGGTCACAAACTTTTCCATACAGGCGATACGATCTTTCACCTTCATGGTTGGCCAAAGTCCCTGCCCTTTACCATAGGCGCCCACCGCTGCATCCAAAGCCTCCAACGCTTCGGTTTCACCCAAGGTTGGAATGCTTCCCAATAAGGTTGGCTTGTAAGCTTGGGAAGAAGAAATTGTAGAATACACGTTTGAACTTTCACCAGACCAAGCCTTTAATTCCCCATTAACGAGATAAGTGTCTTGATGGAGTAACGACGTGATTTGGTAGGCTTCCGGAATGTTCATACTGTTGGTTATTTTAGACTAAAAATTGAAATAAATCGGGTTTATCATTGAGGTAATCTCCAAAAAAGTTTCGCAGCTTCATACGGGCAATCAAGGGGTGCAAATCTTGGGCATCCTTTAATTGCAGGCCTACAACTGCAGCTCCATTTTCGCGATTGGTTTTTTTTGTGTATTCAAAATGAGTAATATCATCATTGGGGCCTAAAATATCCACTACAAATTCGCGTAAGGCACCTGCACGTTGCGGAAATTTGATAATAAAATAATGTTTCAGATTCGCATAAAGCAAAGCGCGCTCCTTAATTTCGGCAGTTCTTGTGATATCGTTATTGCTTCCGCTAATTACGCACACCACGTTTTTGCCCTGAATCGCTTTGGCATAATGATCTAACGCAGCAATGCTCAACGCACCAGCAGGCTCTACCACAATGGCTTCCTTATTGTAAAGGTCTAAAATGGTTTGGCAAATTTTTCCTTCGTCTACCGTAATAACCTCATGAAGATTTTGTTTGCAGATTTCGAAATTAAGGTCGCCCACCCGTTTTACTGCAGCCCCATCGACAAAATTCTCTATGGTCTCCAATTCCGTATTCACATTGTTTTTAATGGATGTGGACATCGAAGGGGCTCCTTTCGGCTCAACACCAATCACTTTGGTTTGAGGTGATAATTCTTTAAAAACGGAAGACAATCCCGCAGAAAGACCACCACCGCCAATGGGCACAAACACGTAATGAATGGGATGTACCAAGGCTTGATCAATGATCTCCAAACCCACCGTAGCCTGACCTTCAATAACTTTTTCGTCATTAAAGGGATTGATAAAGGTCTTATTGGAATCTTCACAGTGCGACATGGCAGCATGAAACGCATCGTCGTAAGTATCTCCAATCAGTACCACATCAATAAATTCCTCACCAAACATTTTAACCTGTTCTATTTTTTGATTTGGTGTAGGCGAAGGCATAAAAATCGCGCCTTTTATTTTGAGCAATTTACACGAAAGTGCTACACCTTGGGCATGGTTTCCCGCACTCGCACAAACGATCCCGTTCTCGGTTTCTGAATCCGATAAGGACGACATTTTGTTGTAGGCCCCTCTTATTTTATAGGAGCGCACTTGCTGTAAATCTTCACGTTTGAAGAAAATATTACATTTAAATTTTTTAGAGTGCTGCTCATTCCTCATTAATGGCGTTACCGCAGCAACCCCTTCTAATTTTCTTGCTGCTGCCTCTACTGAAGCTAAACTTGGATAATATGTGGTGTTTATTTCCATAGTTACTTCCTGCAAAGGCAGGAATCTTTTTTTATTTCATCGTTACTATTAAAAATCTTCCATGTCTTATGTTAGGCCAACACAGATGCCTTTGTGTCAACCTCATCAGATTTTATCACTTTCATGGCTGTCATGGCAGTACGTAAGCGTTTGCCAACTTTCTCAATGGAGTGGTTTCTAATGGCATCATTTACTGCGATCAATTCATTGTTATCTACCGCATTTGATGAGGAAAATGATGTTCCGATGACAGAAGTATCTACAGATTTCATAAAATCTGCCAACAAAGGTTTACAGGCATGGTCAAATAAATAACAGCCATATTCCGCAGTATCGGAAATTACCCGGTTCATTTCAAATAACTTCTTTCTGGCGATCGTGTTGGCGATCAAAGGGAGTTCGTGCAAGGATTCGTAATAAGCAGAATCTTCAATAATACCTGCACTCACCATCGTTTCGTAAGCCAATTCTACCCCAGATTTAACGAAAGCCACCAATAATACCCCATGGTCAAAATACTCCTGTTCCGAAATATGATCTGCAGTTAATTTTGTTTTTTCAAAGGCAGTTTCACCTGTTGCTGCACGCCATTTTAATAAGTTAGCATCATCATTTGCCCAATCTTCCATCATGGTTTTTGAGAAATGCCCCGAAATAACATCATCCATATGCTTTTCAAATAATGGGCGCATAATGTCCTTCAATTCTTCCGACAATTGAAAAGCCTTCAATTTTGCTGGATTTGATAAGCGATCCATCATGTTGGTAATGCCACCATGTTTTAATGCTTCCGTAATGGTTTCCCAACCATATTGAATCAATTTTGCTGCGTAGTTGGCATCAATCCCTTCAGCAACCATTTTATCAAAACTTAAGATGGCTCCCGTTTGCAGGAGTCCGCACAGCATGGTTTGCTCGCCCATTAAATCAGATTTTACTTCTGCAATAAATGACGATTCCAAGACACCTGCTTTATGGCCTCCTGTGGCCACTGCATAAGCCTTGGCCTGATCCCAACCTTTGTGTTCCGGATCATTTTCGGGGTGAACCGCGATTAAAGTTGGCACCCCAAAACCGCGCTTGTATTCTTCGCGCACTTCAGTACCTGGGCATTTGGGAGCGACCATGATGACGGTGAGATCTTCCCGAACCTTGGTGCCTTCCTCTACAATATTAAATCCGTGTGAATAGCTTAAGGTCGCTCCTTTTTTCATTAAGGGCATCACTGTTTTCACCACATTGCTGTGTTGTTTGTCTGGGGTAAGATTCAACACCAGATCGGCAGTAGGAATGAGATCCTCATAAGTACCAACGGTAAAACCGTTTGAGCTGGCATTTTTGTAAGAATCACGTTGCTCATCAATCGCTGCTTGGCGCAAAGCATAGGTGATATCTAAACCAGAATCGCGCATGTTTAAGCCTTGGTTTAAACCCTGTGCCCCGCAACCTACGATCACGATTTTCTTGCCCTTTAGGATCTTGACACCATCTTCAAACTCTGAAGCGTCCATAAATCGACATTTTCCTAATTGTTCCAATTGCGCTCGTAATGGTAACGTGTTGAAGTAATTTGACATTTTTTCTATTTATTTTACTGAATGATTTTTACAGGAAAGACTTTAGTCTTGGGTCTTAAGCCTGTGTTCTATATTATTTATTTTTTTTCTGAAATCTCAATGGTGCAAAAAGGCTTCTCTTAGCATGGTGGAAATTCGCATCTCATCCTTTGATACCGCGATGCGTCCTGAGCGGGTATACTGCATGATGCCAAAGACGCTCAATTCCCTCGAGAGCAAATCAATTTCCTCTTTTCTGCCCGATTTCTCAATGACAAAAAACTCCCGATTTACGGTTACAATGCGCGCATTGCTTTCTTTTATAATGTTTTGGATTTGGCGCTCTTCAAACAGTAAATTGGACTTCATTTTGAAAATACAAGATTCTTGATAGATGATTTCATCTTCGGTATGATAAAAGGCTTTGATGACCTCTACTTGTTTCTCGATTTGCCCAATGACTTTTTTAATATTTTCTTCGGAAAGCTCAACGACAATAGTCCATTTTGACACATTTTCAATTTCTGAAACCGAAGAATTGATACTTTCTATGTTAATATGCCTCCGCTGAAAAATCGCAGAAATACGATTGAGCAAACCGATGTTATTTTCGGTATAAATGGAAACGGTGTATTGTTTGTTTTCGTTCATCTTTAATTTAAATTTTAGAGTAAAGCACCCAGACAACAAAATTGATCATCTGGAATCTCAATCTTCTTAAATACAAATGTTTTTTACTGTCACTGTATGCTTTGTTCTTTTCGCTCCACTATTCCAGTCGTATGTCTGAAACACTTGCACCCGTAGGAATCATAGGAAATACATTGCCCTCTTTTTCGACGCACACTTCAAGAAAATAAGGCCCGTCATGCGCAATCATGGTTCTAACCGCCTCTTTTAATTCTTGTCTTTGGGTAACTTTATTGGCTTCAATACTGTAGCCTTTCGCAATGGCCACAAAATCTGGGTTCACCATTTCTGTAGAAGCATAGCGCTTGTCAAAAAATAATTGTTGCCATTGGCGCACCATGCCAAGAAATTCGTTATTTAAAACCACAATTTTCACAGGGGTTTTCTGCTGAAAAATAGTGCCCAGTTCTTGAATGGTCATTTGATACCCACCGTCACCAATAATGGCTACCACTTCACGATCTGGTGCTGCCATTTTTGCACCAATGGCAGCTGGAAGCGCAAAGCCCATCGTACCCAAACCCCCGGAAGTAATGTTACTTTTTGTTTTGTTGAAATTGGCATAACGACAAGCGACCATTTGGTGTTGCCCCACATCGCTCACAATTGCAGCATCTCCATTGGTTTGGATATTAATTTCCTTTAAGACTTCACCCATGGTCAAGCCTTCCTTGGTAGGATGTAAATCATTTTTGATGACTTTTTCATATTCTATTTTATATAAATCCTTGAATTTTTGATGCCAGTCTTGGTGTGTTCTTTCATTAAGCATAGGCAATAAGGCTTGTAAACTGGCCTTAGCATCGCCTAAAACTGCAATATCAGTTTTGACATTTTTATCTACTTCAGCTGGATCAATTTCAAAATGAATGATTTTGGCTTGCTTGGCATAGGTTTTAAGATTACCCGTGACGCGGTCATCAAAACGCATCCCGATGGCTATTAACACATCACAATCGTTTGTTAGCACATTTGGGGCGTAATTTCCGTGCATGCCCACCATGCCCACATTTAAAGGGTGAGAGGTTGGGATGGCCGAAGCCCCCAAAATGGTCCAAGCTGAAGGGATACCTGCCTTTTCTATAACTGCTTTAAAAGCCTCTTCCGCTTTTCCTAATATCACGCCTTGGCCCCAAACTATAAATGGTTTTTCTGCAGCATTGATGAGTTCCGCAGCAGCCTTTAAAGTAGCTTCTTCGGTTTTAGGAACTGGTTTATAACTTCTAATGCCCGTGCATTTTTCATATTTAAAGTCAAATTCTTCAAATTGAGCATCTTTGGTAATGTCGATTAAGACTGGGCCTGGTCGCCCGCTTTTGGCAATATAGAATGCTTTGGCGATAACTTCAGGAATTTCAGACGCTTTCGTAATTTGATGATTCCACTTTGTTACTGGTGTAGAAATCCCTACAATATCGGTTTCTTGAAAGGCATCGCTTCCCAACAAATGAGAACCCACTTGCCCTGTAATACAGACCATTGGTGTGGAATCTATTTGCGCATCGGCGATACCGGTTATGAGATTGGTCGCCCCTGGACCGGAAGTAGCAATGGCAACGCCCACTTTACCAGAAATTCTCGCATAGCCTTGCGCTGCATGTGTTGCCCCTTGTTCGTGACGTGTTAATACGTGATGAATTTTATCTTGATATTTATAAAGCTCATCATAAACGGGCATGATGGCACCGCCAGGGTAACCGTACAATATATCAACCCCTTCTGCCAATAAACATTTAATCACAGCTTCGCTCCCCGAGATACGTTCGGTAACTTGTGAATTCTTGGTCTCTTCCCGTTGCATGATTGGAATTTCTTTCATATAAATTCAGTTCAAAACTCTTTGCTGCGCTAAGAGTGACATTTCGTTTTTAATTACATTTCCTAAAATTCGTCCGTAACACAACCTTTTGAGGCTGAGGAAACAGTTTTGGCATATTTATAGAGCACACCGCGTTCAAATTTTAAATCGGGCGCTTTCCAATGCTGTCTTCGTTTGCTTAATTCTTCTTCGGAAACTTCAACAGTGATGTTATTGCTTTCTGCATCGATGGTAATAATATCGCCATCTTCAACCAATGCGAGGTTGCCCCCTTCTTGCGCCTCTGGGGTTATGTGGCCAACCACAAAACCGTGGGTGCCACCCGAGAACCGTCCGTCGGTAATTAGGGCAACTTCACTCCCTAAGCCCGCGCCCATAATGGCAGCGGTAGGCTTGAGCATTTCGGGCATCCCGGGACCGCCTTTTGGTCCTTCATACCGAATTACAACGACATCGCCTTTCTCGACTTTGCCATCACGAATTCCATCATTGGCAGCATATTCGCCTTCAAAGACTTTTGCCTTTCCGCGAAAGCGCAAGCCTTCCTTCCCGGTGATTTTAGCCACGCTCCCTTCCGTAGCCAAATTTCCATAGAGCATTCTTAAATGTCCGGAAATCTTTATGGGGGCCTCGATGGATTTAATGACATCCTGACCTTCAGTCAAATCTGCTACATCCAATAAATTCTCCGCTAAGGTTTTGCCTGTAACGGTCAAACAATCGCCATGAATCAATCCCTTTTTAAGTAAATACTTTAGTACCGCGGGAATGCCACCAACGCGGTGCACATCTTCCATAAGATATTTTCCGCTTGGTTTTAAATCTGCCAAGAATGGGGTTTGGTCACTAATTTTCTGAAAATCCTTCAAGGTAAAATCTATTTGGGCTGCTCGGGCAATCGCCAAGAAGTGCAGTACTGCATTGGTAGAGCCCCCTAAAATGGTCACCAAACGTATGGCATTTTCCAAAGATTTTCTGGTAATAATATCTGAAGGTTTGATGTCTTTTTCCAATAACAATCGTAAGGCTTCACCTGCTTTTACAGACTCAAGCTGTTTTGCATCACTCAAGGCTGGGTTGGACGAATTAAAAGGTAAGGTCATCCCTAGAGCTTCAATTGCAGAAGCCATGGTATTTGCAGTATACATACCACCGCAAGCACCTGCGCCCGGACAAGCTTTTTCAACAATACTTTGGAATTCGGCCTCCCCCATGGTACCTGCGACCTTGCTGCCCCAAGCTTCGAAAGCCGAAACCACATCTAATTTTTTACCGTTATGGCAACCTGAATCGATGGTACCACCATATACCAAAATGCTGGGGCGGTCTAACCGAATCATCGCCATCAAGGCACCAGGCATATTTTTATCACAGCCCACCACGGTAATTAACCCGTCGTAGCTCATGGCCTGCACCACAGTTTCCATAGAATCTGCAATAATGTCTCTTGAAGGCAGGGAATAACGCATGCCAGGTGTTCCCATAGAAATCCCGTCGCTCACCCCAATAGTGTTGAAGATGAGCCCGATGATATCTTCATTTTTGGTGCCTTGTTTTACCAGTTTTGCCAAATCGTTAAGATGCATATTACAAGGGTTGCCCTCATAACCTGTACTTGCAATCCCCACAATGGGCTTGTAAAAATCTTCTTTAGTTAATCCAATGGCATGGAGCATTGCTTGCGCTGCCGGCTGGGTTGGATCTTGGGTAACGATTTTACTGTACTTGTTTAATTGACTCATAATATGTTTTGATGACACCAAAGTACTAGTTTGATTCTCACCAACATTAAATCTACCGATTGGTAAGCTAAACCCAAGACATAAATCAAGCATTTATTTTACTGAATGCCAACGTGTTGAACCGATTTATATATGACGTTCAAGAGTATTGATTTTTGCAAAAAAAAAAGCTTTCCGATTAAGGAAAGCTTTAAATAAATTTATGTTCTAAATTATCACAGCAGTCCTTGGCTTCGTGAAATAATCATAATGCTTATAATAGACATGATATTGAGAACTTGTGTGTTCATTTGTTAGATCAAATAATACAATTTTATTTTTGGTATGAAGAGTTTAATTTTAAACCCTTGGTAAATCGCCCTCGTCCTTACGCGGTAAATTGGAACTGCCCATTAAATATGCATCCACATGGTATGCTGCTTCGCGCCCTTCTGAAATGGCCCAAACAATCAACGATTGTCCTCGTCGCATATCGCCTGCAGTGAAGACGCCTTTCACATTGGTCGCATAGTTTTTTGTGCTCGCTTTAATATTGGTCCTAAAGTCCATTTCGAGACCAAATTGCTCAGCCAACGTTTTTTCAGCACCTGTAAACCCTAAAGCCAAAAGCACCATATTGCAATCCCATGCTTTCTCGCTACCTTCCAATTCCCGTAACTCTGGGCGCTCACCTTCCTTAAAAATCCATTCTACCTGAACGGTTTTAAGACCAACCAGGTTTCCATTTTTATCGCCCATAAATTCTTTGGTAGATACGCTAAAAAAGCGCTCGACGCCTTCTTGGTGCGAGGAAGTGGTTTTTAATCGCATGGGCCAATAAGGCCAAGGTTGATGTGCTGGACGACCTTCGGAAGGCTTACTCAATATTTCAAAATTCGTGACTGATTTGGCGCCATGACGGTTACTCGTACCAATGCAATCGCTGCCAGTATCGCCTCCTCCAATTACAATAACCTTTTTATCTCTTGCTGAAATGATATCCTGAACCTCTAACAAACCGTCCACAAACTGATTGTTCAGTTTTAAAAAATCCATGGCTTGATGCACCCCTTTAAGATGATTGCCCTTGATGGGAATATTACGTCTTACGGTCGCACCACCGCACAAGACCACTGCGTCAAAATCGGCCTTAATGGTTTCTACACTTATATTTTTACCAACCTCAGCATTGGTTTTAAAGTGGATGCCTTCTTCCTTTAAAATGTCCAAACGTCTATCAATGACCTTTTTTTCCATTTTAAAATCGGGAATTCCATAGCGCAATAAACCACCCACTTTAGAGTCGCGCTCAAATACCGTTACCTCATGACCAGCACGATTTAATTGTTGTGCTGCAGCCAAACCTGAAGGCCCGGAGCCTATCACCGCCACTTTTTTATCGGTTCTGGTTTTTGGCGGGTTGGCAATGATCCAACCTTCATCAAAAGCACGTTCTGCTATATTTTTCTCAATATTTTCTATGGAAACTGGATCTTCATTAATACCCAAAACACATGCTTCTTCGCAAGGCGCAGGACATAAGCGTCCTGTAAACTCCGGAAAATTGTTGGTGGCATGCAAAATCTGAGCAGCTTCCTTCCAACGTCCTTTATAAACTTTATCATTAAAATCGGGGATGAGATTACCCAATGGGCAGCCACTATGACAAAACGGGATCCCGCAATCCATACAGCGCGCACCTTGATCTTCCATCGCCTTTTCTGCTAAAGGAAGGGTAAATTCGTGGTAATTTTTTAAGCGTGTTTCTATTTTTACATATGGCTCGTCTTGACGTTCATACTCTAAAAATCCTGTTATTTTTCCCATTTTTATTTCCGTTTATCCCCTTCGCATTATTCGATAGGATTTGTGTTTTTCTGTTATGCTTTTACTTTTTCCTCTGCTTGCAACCTCAACAAGGCTTGCTTGTACTCTTCTGGAAGAATTTTGACAAAATTTGGAAGTTCGTACTGCCAATTTTCCAATAAGCGTTGTGCCAAGGGACTCAAAGTTGCGTTGTAATGATTTTCAATAAGGGTTTTTAATTCTAATACATCTTCTGGAAGCACCACTTCGTCTAAGTTTAAACCTTCCGTGTTGCAATGGACCTCAAACGTACCCTTTGGATTGTACACATAAGCGATGCCACCGCTCATCCCTGCTCCAAAATTCCTTCCCACTTCGCCTAAAATTACCGCACGACCACCCGTCATGTATTCGCAACCATGATCGCCAATGCCTTCCACAACCGCATTGGCACCGGAATTTCGCACACAAAAGCGCTCCCCAGCCTTACCATTGATATATGCTTCTCCCGAGGTAGCACCATATAAGGCCACATTGCCAATTATGATATTATCCTCTGGGACTATGGTAGCCTCTTCGGGCACTTTTACGATCAATTTTGCTCCAGAAAGTCCTTTTCCGAGGTAATCATTAGAATTGCCATTAATTGTGAGGGTCAAGCCTTTGGTGGCAAAAGCTCCAAAACTCTGACCCGCGGAACCTGTAAAGTTAATTTTCAAGGTATTTTCCGGTAAACCTTGAGCGCCATAAATTTTTGAGATTTCATTGCTCAAAATAGCCCCAAATGCGCGATCTCTATTATTTATTTTCGATTCGATCACTGTTTTTTCCTTTCGGAACAAAGCTGGATGCGCCTGACGAATAATTTTAAAGTCTAGGGCTTTTTCCAAATTGTGATCTTGCTTCTCGGTATTGTATAATTTTGTTCCTTCAGGCACAAGTACTTGGTGAAGAATTGGGGTTAAATCGAGCCCTAACGCCTTATAATGCGTGATGGTTTTATTGCGATTGAGCTTTTGTACTTGGCCCACCATTTCATCAACCGTTCTAAAACCCAATTGTGCCATGATTTCTCGTAATTCTTGAGCAATAAAGTACATGAAATTTACCACATGTTCTGGCTTGCCCTGAAACTTCTTGCGCAATTCTGGATTTTGAGTTGCAATTCCTACGGGACAGGTATTGAGATGGCATACGCGCATCATGATACAGCCTGAAGCCACTAAAGGTGCGGTGGCAAAACCGAATTCTTCGGCACCCAATAAACAGGCAATTGCAACATCCCGACCCGTTTTCATTTGTCCGTCACACTCTAAAACTACACGGTTTCTAAGCTTATTCATCACCAAAGTTTGCTGAGCTTCAGCCAGTCCTAATTCCCAAGGCAAGCCGGCATGTTTGAGAGAGGTTAAGGGTGAAGCACCCGTGCCCCCGTCATGCCCGGAAATTAAAATCACATCCCCTTTAGCTTTAGAAACCCCTGCTGCCACGGTACCAATACCAACTTCGGAAACTAATTTTACATTAATTCGCGCCTCTCGATTTGCAGATTTTAAATCATAAATTAATTGCGATAAATCTTCAATGGAATAAATGTCATGATGGGGCGGTGGTGAAATCAAACCCACGTAAGGGGTAGAATTTCTTGTTTTAGCGATATCCGGATTAACTTTTGGCCCAGGCAACTGTCCGCCCTCACCCGGTTTAGCGCCTTGCGCCATTTTAATTTGAATTTCAGAAGCATTGGTTAAGTAATTGGAAGTTACCCCAAAACGCCCCGAAGCCACTTGTTTTATGGCAGAATTTTTCCAATCGCCATTGGCATCTTTATAAAAGCGGTCTTCATCTTCTCCCCCTTCGCCCGAATTACTCTTGCCCCCAATGCGGTTCATGGCAATTGCCAAGTTCTCGTGTGCTTCCTTGGAAATCGATCCGTAGGACATGGCACCAGTTTTAAAGCGCTTCACAATTTTGGTCCATGGCTCAACTTCTTCCAAAGGAATGGGATCATAATTTGTAAATTCAAACAGACCCCGAATTGTCATGAGTTGTTTGGTTTGCTCATTAACCAAATCGGAATATTCCTTATAAGTTGCATGTTTGTTGCCACGCACTGCTTCTTGCAATTTAGCAACCGTTAGTGGGTTAAAACTATGCTTCTCGCCATGACGTCTCCATTTGTATTGCCCACCATACTCCAAATTTAAATCTGCCTCCACCGCATCGATTTTATAGGCTCTTTTGTGACGTTTGTAAATTTCCTTTTCTATTTCGCGCAGACCAATTCCTTGAATTCGGGTTACCGTATTTGGAAAATAACCCATAACTACTTTGGAGTTAAGGCCTACACACTCAAACAACTGCGAGCCCCGATAAGAATTGAGCGTGGAAATCCCTATTTTATTCATAACCTTAAGAATACCCATCCCAATCGCCTTGTTGTAATTCTTGATGGCAGTTAGGTAGTCTAGGTTTTCTATTTCCCGCTGTTGCACTTGTTTCTGTACAATTTCATTAACAATATATGGGTTAATCGCACTGGCTCCATAACCAAAAAGCAGGGCAAAATGATGCACTTCTCGCGGTTCGGCAGATTCTATAACGAGACTCACCTTAGCCCGTTTTCCTATTTTATACAATTCGTGATTTACGTAAGAGCAGGCCATTAATGCGGGAATTGGCGCTAATTTTTTATTGACGCCCCGATCGGACAGAATAATAATATTTCCGCCTTTATCTATGGCTTTGGACGCTGTACTCACCAAATCTTCAAGTGCGGACTCCAAACCGTTAAGTCCCTTATCAACTTCATAAAGCATAGGAATCGTAGTCACCACAAAATGTGGATTACTCTTATAATTTTTGATCTTATCCAAATCATGTTTAGAAATGACCGGATTTTGGATTTTCAGCTTTCGGCACTGGTCTTCATTAATTTGAAATAAATTGGCGTCCTTTCCTAAGGTTAGACTGATATCGGTAATCAATTTTTCACGAATGCCATCTAAGGGCGGATTGGTGACTTGAGCGAACAATTGCTTAAAATAGTTGTAAATAAGCTGCGGTTTTTCTGAGAGCACTGCAATGGGCACATCATTTCCCATGGAGCCAATGGGCTCTTTACCCAATTGCGCCATTGGCTTGATGAGGGTGCTTAAGTCTTCTTCAGTATAGCCAAAAACCACTTGACGCTTCGACAAGCCATCTTCCTTATGCTTAATAGGCCCTTCCTTGGCAGGAATATTTGCCAAATGCACTAAATTGTTGTCCAGCCATTTTTGATACGGATGGCGCGTTACGATCTCCTCTTTTATTTCGGCATCATTGATGATTCGACCTTGATTCATATCTACCAAGAACATTTTTCCGGGCTCGAGACGTCCATGTTGCTCAATATTTTTGGGATCGATGTCAATTACACCGGTTTCTGAAGACATGACCACAAAACCATCTTTTGTAACCGAATATCTTGATGGGCGCAAGCCATTTCTATCGAGTACTGCCCCAATATAATTGCCATCGGTAAACGGAATCGACGCTGGCCCATCCCAAGGCTCCATGATGCAAGAATTGTACTCGTAAAAAGCACGTTTGGCTTGCGACATTTGTGGGTTGCGCTCCCAAGCTTCAGGCACCATCATCATCATGACTTCAGGCAACGAACGCCCCGTCATCAACAATAATTCAACCACCATATCCATTTGGGCAGAATCTGATTTTCCTGGTAATATGATAGGAAAAATACTTTTGATTTCTTCCCCAAACCAATCACTCTCCATCAACTCCTGTCGCGACAAGATGCGTGACACATTACCTCTAAGGGTATTGATCTCTCCATTATGGCACATATAGCGAAAAGGTTGCGCCAAATCCCAGGTTGGGAACGTGTTGGTAGAAAAACGCTGATGCACCAAAGCCAATCGCGTTACCAAACTCGGGTCCTGCAAATCGGTATAGTATAGTTTAATGTCCTCAGGAATTAAAAGTCCCTTAAAGATTATGATTTTTGTAGACAAACTCGGCAAGTAAAAGCGAGCAGATTCCGAAAGTTTGGAGGCATTTATAAAATGTTCGGTTTGTTTTCTCGCTGTAAATAATTTAAGATTAAAATCGAATTCACTCTGATGTTCATCGTGCTTACCAATAAATATTTGTTTTATAAACGGTTCCGTTTCCGAAGCGATTTTACCAATCACTTTAGAATTAACCGGTAAATCACGCCATCCCAAGATCTTGAGGCCTTGCCCTTTCATAAAGGTCTCCAAATGTTCTACGCAAAACTGACGTTGATTTTCTCTTTGCGGAAGAAATACATTGCTCACCGCATATTGGCCAAATTCCGGAAGATGAAAACCGCAATTTTTAACAAAAAACTCGTGCGGAATATCTATTAAAATACCTGCGCCATCCCCTGTTTTACCATCGGCACTTACCGCACCCCGGTGCTCCAATTTTTCAAGAATCTCCAGTGCTTTATGAATAATATTATTGGACTTGTTGCCTTTCAAGCTACAAATAAATCCAGCCCCACAATTATCGTGTTCAAATTCGGGTAAATAAAGGCCTTGGGCTTGTAACATATAGATGAGATTTTGTGCTTTTTAAAGCGTTGAACTTCCTAAGATAAGCGTAAGTCCTTAATATATAAAACCTTCTAATCACTTTTCCGAATTTGACAATTTCAAGAGCGCTCATTACAAATTTCTTATTTATGACCTTTCAAATACCAGAAATTTGCAATTGCATTAAATTCAATAATTTTAGAAGTTAGTTAATTATAATTCTCAAAAATAACTCAATGAGGGAGAATACTTTAAACAAATTTCAAATAAGTTAACTATTTCATAAAATTAATTTTGTTAAATTCTTATATTTTTTACTATTTATTGGTTATACCCTTATTTTTTTAGGGTCAAACATGGTTTATACATAAAAATACCAACTGTAACCCTATTTTTTTAGGGGTGAATATGTTTTTTATATAGTTTTACCTCACACCAATCAAAAAACTAACAGATATGAAATCAATTTTAAAAGGGGCCCTCCTTCTAAGTGTTCTTATGGGATTTTCACAAGAAGAAACAGAAAAAAAATTAAAAATTAGTGGAAGCGTTGACGCCTATTACAGGGCTAATCTCACTGGGCCCAATGAAGCATTTGAAGAAGAGGGCTCTACATTTTATTTAAATCCCGGTACTTCTTTTGCCAATCGAAGTGGCTTTAGTTTAGGCATGGCAAATGCAATCTTGAGCTATGAAGGCGATAAGGTAGGGTTTGTGGCCGATTTAGTGTTTGGACCTCGAGGTGAAGAAGCAGTATTCTTATCGGTAGGCTCCAGTAATATTGTGAATCAATTGTACGTGTATTATAATGTAAGTGACAAACTCAAGCTGACCTTTGGAAATTTCAATACTTTTCTGGGGTATGAGGTAATTTCACCCGTAGGCAACTTTAATTATAGCACGTCCTACATGTTCTCAAATGGCCCCTTCTCACATACGGGCTTAAAGGCAGACATCGCGCTTTCAGAAGATTTTAGTCTGATGCTCGCCATAATGAACAGTACGGATTATACCGAGTTCAATTTAGATGGCAGCTATACCGCTGGAGCTCAATTGGGGTACAAAAGCCAGTATTTAAATTTCATCTACGGAAATCAAACCGGTAGTTCTGATGCCACGTTTCAAGTAGATTATACTGGTGGGACCGATTTGAGTGATGCTTTCTTTTTAGGAATTAACGCGACTTACAATGATACTGACGGAAGTGGTTTCTATGGCGCAGCGCTTTACCCACAGTACAGTTTTTCTGAAGCATTTGCTCTAGGATTGCGTGCTGAATATTTTGGCTTCCATGAAGAAGATTTTGATGATGACACTGTTTTTGCAGCGACACTTTCAGCAAATTACAACATAGAAGATTTAACCATCATACCAGAAATACGTTTAGACAGCTGGTCTAACGAGCCTTACTTTGACAATGACCTTTCCGCTACAAAAAGTTTAGCCTCCTTTTTGGTGGCAGCAGTATATAAATTCAATTAAATACCAACAAATTCATTATGAAAAAAGTAGAAGCAATCATTAGGAAATCCAAATTTTCCGCAGTAAAAAAAGCACTTCACGAAATTGGCATCAACTTCTTCTCCTACTGGGATGTTACGGGCCTGGGCAACGAAAAAGAAGGTCACGTATACCGAGGCGTCTCTTATAGCACCAGTGATATACAGCGACGCTATATCTCTATAGTGATCAACGACGATTTTGAGGAGGCTACCATTAAGGCCATACTTGATGCCGGAGCAACTGGAGAGGTTGGGGATGGAAAAATATTTGTCTCAGACATCTCAGAAGTTTACAGAATACGAACACGGGAAAAAGGCGCTAACACTTTAAAATAAAACGACACTATGGAATTACTTACAATTAATAATGTATGGATGATGATCTGTACAGCACTGGTTTTCTTTATGCATCTCGGGTTTGCGCTTTTGGAAATAGGCCTAACGCGTCAAAAAAACACCCTCAACATCTTATTTAAGAACACGTTTATCATCACCATTGGGCTGCTTTTATACTGCTTGGTCGGCTTCAACCTCATGTATCCTGGAGAATTCAATGGCTTTTTTGGATTTGCGGGATTTGGACTTGACTCTCCCTTAAATGCTGAAGGCGCCTTGGATTTAACTTATAATGAAGGGTACACCTATTGGACCGATTTTCTGTTTCAAGGCATGTTTGCAGCCACAGCAGCGACCATAGTTTCTGGTGCTGTAGCCGAGCGCATTAAAATTGGCCCATTCATGATTTTTACCATTATTTACGTTGGCCTCGTGTACCCAATCGCAGGCTCTTGGTTTTGGGGTGGTGGGTTTTTAAAAACCATGGAAACGCCTTTTTATGATTTTGCAGGTTCAACCTTGGTACACTCTGTAGGTGGCTGGGCAGCTTTAGTAGCTGTTTGCCTCTTAGGCGCACGAATAGGAAAATACAAAGATGGTAAACCGCAGGCTATTCCAGGTCACAACATCCCACTCGCCACTGCTGGCGTACTTATTTTATGGCTGGGTTGGTTCGGTTTTAATGGAGGCTCGGTATTATCTGCCGAACCCGGAGCTACGTCACTCGTATTGGTGACCACGTGTTTAGCTGCTGCAGCTGGGGGCGTTGTGTGTATGCTTGTGTCCTACTTAATGTATAAAAATTTAGATTTAACCATGTTTCTCAATGGGATTCTTGGGGGTCTGGTTTCTATAACCGCTGGGGCAGATCTCATGACGCCAACCGACGCCATTATTGTAGGCGCCATTGGTGGAGCTATTATTGTATTTGCGGTATCCCTAATAGATAAGCTAAAATTAGATGACCCCGTAGGCGCCATAGCAGTACATTTAGTTTGCGGTATGTGGGGCACATTAGCTGTTGGTGTTTTTGGAGCCTTAGCCGGAGGAGCTCAGTTTGTGAGTCAATTAATAGGGATTGCATCGTATGGATTATTTAGTGCTGCTGCAGCCTTTATTATTTTATTTACTTTAAAGAAAACTATGGGAATAAGAGTTTCTGAAAAAGAAGAAATCGAAGGTCTCGATGCTCATGAACATGGCATGGAAGCCTATCCGAATTTTAGAATGAACGAACATTAACCCGGATTGTTAATTTAGTTAATAAGCCTTTAGAGAATTTTTTTCTAAAGGCTTATTTTTTTTAACAACCATTTATAACGCTTCATTTTTTATAGTTTCAATATTATATGTACTTTTGACGACAATTAAAAAGAGGAAAAATTTGTTCTGATTGCAACCTCTTCCGGTTTTTAGGGTTTCTAAACTATAGAACTCTAATGGCTCTGGAAATAAAATGCTAAAGCAGTTACCATACAACTTCTCTAGCAGCACTTTATTTCAACAGCTTAAAAAAAACAAGACTTCTCTTCTGAAGAAGGGATTGATTTGCGGAAGCCTTCAGCAACTATTTTTTCAGGATCAATAGTTTATATAATACTTAAAACGAATCATATGTCGTATTTATTTACTTCGGAAAGTGTTTCCGAAGGCCACCCAGACAAAGTCGCCGATCAAATTAGTGATGCCTTAATTGATAATTTTTTGGCTTTCGATAACGAATCCAAAGTCGCTTGTGAAACCTTGGTCACTACAGGTCAAGTATTTTTGGCTGGGGAGGTGAAATCAAAAACCTATTTAGACGTCCAGAAGATTGCAAGGGATACCATTAACAAAATTGGCTACACCAAAGGAGCTTATATGTTTGATGGAAACTCATGCGGGGTGCTCTCTGCCATACACGAACAGTCCGAAGACATCAATCGCGGTGTAGACAAAGCCAGTAAAGACGAGCAGGGTGCAGGCGATCAAGGGATGATGTTTGGCTATGCAACTCGCGAAACCGAGAACTATATGCCTTTAGCGCTAGACCTTTCTCATAGAATTTTAAAGGAACTTGCAGACTTGAGACGTGAAGAATCGGACATCACCTACTTGAGACCAGATTCAAAAAGCCAGGTCACCATTGAATACAGTGATGATAATGTGCCCCAACGCATCGATGCCATTGTTGTGTCTACGCAACACGACGATTTTGGTGATGACGACAGCATGTTGGCAAAAATTAGAAAAGACATTATTGAAATTCTCATCCCTAGAGTGGTGGCTAAATTGCCAGAAAACCTTCAAGAATTGTTTAATGACGATATTACTTATCACATTAACCCTACTGGAAAATTCGTAATTGGCGGGCCTCATGGCGATACAGGATTGACCGGACGAAAAATTATCGTGGACACCTATGGCGGAAAAGGTGCCCATGGTGGAGGTGCTTTTTCAGGAAAAGACCCAAGCAAAGTCGATAGATCTGCTGCCTATGCGACGCGACATATTGCAAAAAACATGGTCGCTGCAGGTATTTGTGACGAAATTTTAGTGCAAGTAAGTTATGCGATTGGAGTTGTAGAGCCTACTTCCATTTTTGTAGACACCTATGGCACCTGTCCATTTAATCTTACCGATGGCGAAATCGCCCAAAAAGTACGCAAGCTTTTTGATTTACGTCCTGCAGCAATAGAGAAGCGTCTCAAACTACGCCAACCCATGTATAGTGAAACTGCAGCGTATGGCCACATGGGGCGTACGCCAGAAACCGTGACTAAGACCTTTGAACAATTCAATGGTGAATCGGTAACCATGGACGTTGAATTATTTACTTGGGAAAAATTGGATTATGTAGATAAGATTAAGGATGCCTTTGAGCTGAGTTAGTTGAATGAGACAAATAATATTTCAAATCCCTGCCTTGTTGGTAGGGATTTTTTATTCGCGAGAACCCAAAACCTTATTTTTTGGTATATTTTAAGTCTACTTTTAAATGCAAAATCAAATGAACCAGCCTATTAAGAGATTTTACAAAACAATTTTACTTACTTTTCTATTGACAGCCATGTTAGCCTGCAACAAGGACGATGGCGCCGATGCCCCCCAAGATCAAGGTCCAGACCCCACAAGCTTCGCCCAAAATTTTGGCAACGCCTTGTCGAGAGACTTTCTTGGTCGTATTTTGGACACCAATGGAAATCCCATTGAAGAGGTACAAATCACTATTGGCAATTCATCCGCCACTACCGATGCCAACGGAATTTTCATTATAAACGACGCCACGGTAAATGAGCGCTTTGCTTATGTAAAAGCTTCAAAAGCAGGATTTATTCATGCCTCTCGCGCCCTTGTGCCTAGCGAAGGCACAAACAACATACATATAGTGATGCTCCCAGAGCTTACAACTGCAACCATTACCAGCGGAAACGCAGAAACCGTAAGCTTGGCAAATGGTGCTTCGGTTGAGTTTGAGGGCAATTATAGTAAGCCCGATGGCAGCCCTTATACAGGAAATGTAAATGTTATCTTACATCACCTAGATCCTTCCGACGACAATATGGTTAATCAAATGCCAGGAATGCTATACGCTTCTAACTCACAAAACGAAGAACGCCTCCTCCAAACTTACGGAATGTTGGCAGTAGAATTAAGAGGCACTGCTGGAGAGGAACTGAACATTGCCGAAGGTTCTTCCGCAGAAATAATAATGCCATTAGACCCCAGTTTAATGGGCAATGCACCAAACACCATCCCACTTTGGTATTTTGATGAGGAGCACGGGTATTGGATTGAGGAAGGTGAAGCTACTTTGGCAGGAAACGCCTATGTTGGCACTGTCACCCACTTCTCCTTCTGGAACTGTGATATTCCTGCGGAAGCTGCAAATGTTTGTTTAACGGTGATGGACACGTCAAATAACCCCATATCCAACCTAAATGTGGTGATTACCAGTAATACTTACGGTTCAAGAAGCGGTAACACCAATGCCCTGGGGCAAGTTTGTGGCTTTCTACCAAGTAATGAATCCTTAACGCTCGAAGTATTCAATTCATTCAATTGCAGTGGCGGTAGTATTTACTCGGCTTCGGTTGGGCCTTTTACCAATGACGCTGCTATTACAATAACACTTGACAATGCGGATATTATTTCTGAAACCGTTGTAGGCACCTTTAACGATTGTTCGGGCGATGCAATTACCCAAGGTTATGTGCAAGTAACGCATCAAGGCCAACTTTATACAGATATGGTTGCTGACGGAAATTTTGAGATCCATCTTGCCCGATGCAGCAACGATGACGCCTTTACCGTTAAGGCTATCGATTATATTAACATACAAGAAACAGATGCGTTAAATTACACGTTTACAACTCCGCTCACCAACTTAGGCACTATTCAAGCTTGTAACGCCATAGAAGAATTTATTACCTACCAAAAAGAAGGCTTCCCGCAAATAACATACAACCTCAATATACAATGTGGTTTAGATGGCGACATTTTATTTATTAATTATGTTAGTGAGAACCAACAATATGTTTTCAATTTTGATGTGAGTGATTTTGATGGCGTAGGCAGTTATTCGCAATCTTACCTCAATTACTTCGATGAAAACCTAGATGGTACCACTTTAGAACAAACTTTGGAAGGCACAACAAACGTGAGCGCCTTTGGTGCAGTTGGGGAGTATATAGACCTCAATTTCTCAGGGGTGATCCAAGACCTAAATTCACCGGAAGCATTTCCAATCACCGGGACGATGCACGTGTTACGAGATTATTAATAAAAAAGAGGTTTGCGCAACACAAACCTCTTTTTTATTAATGGATTTCATCCCTTATTATAGTACAGGATCTTGTGGCCTTATAGGGTATAAATCAATCGAAAGGTGACAAATCTCGGTTGGATAAATGTTTCTGAACTAAATACCGAAATCGAATTGGCTCCATTGCTCACTTGAGAATCGATATCCAATAAATTAGACGCACGCACCTGATATTCTAACTTGGCATCTTGGTCTTTTCGGTAAGATAGTGAAGCATTCCAAGTTTGAAAGGATTGGGGATCACCATTACCGCCATCTTGTTTGGTATAGGCATAATCGGTTTTGAACGTTATGGACTTCCAAATGTAGGCATCAAACTCTACTGTTGGTGAATTTGTGGTAAAGGTTGTGGAGTTTGAGCCTTGATCGTTTTTAGATACCGAATAATTATAACTTAAGCTCACGTTTGGCGCTTCTCTAAAATTGGTGCGCAATTCTGGCGTATAACTCTGTACAAATCGTTCGTTAAGCGACTGAACCCCTTGCACAAACTGGTTGCTTTTGCTATAATTGAAGTTAGTTCTCAAAGAAGCTCTCAGCTTACCAAAGGTGCGTTGAATACGACCAAAGGCAGAAACACTCTCATCGGCAAAACTGGAGTTGAAAAAAGTACTGGTTCTAATTACATTATCAAAATTGGTCAAACTTCTTATTTGGTCCACATTTTTGTTATAATTAAGCACCGCGTAAATATTAGTGTAGTTAAACATATTGAAACTGAAATAACTCAAATTTAAATTATGAGAGAGCGCATTTTGAAGTTCCGGATTACCAAATTGAATATTGTTATAGTTGTTTAACACTAAGCCTTGCGCCAAATTGGTCACATCGGTAAATGAGTTTCGCATATTGTAACGAAACACCAAACTCTCACTTTTCTTGAATTGGATACGCGTTTCAAAATCGGGCAACACTCTAAAGAAATTATCTTCATAGGTTTCACCAAACTGAATGTTTTTATTTCCGTAGGCATGTACCGAAAATCCTGGTGTAATCGTAAACTTTCCAGTTTTTAGGCGGTAATGTGCCCCTAAATAAATATCGCTGAAATTGTACTCGGTATCATTGGTGTCTAACCCGTCATTGATTACAGGTGTAGGATCAAAAAAGGAACCATCATCTAAAAACTGAAAGATATTGGAATTGAATTCCTGTCGGCTCAAGATTGTACCAAGCGTAAAATTAAGGTTGCTCACCTTATTCAAAATGTGATAATAATCTAATTTGGCATCCAATTGATTGGACTTGATGCGTCGTTCCTGATTAAGATCGTAATTAAATTGAGTGGTATCTAAACCAAGTCCCGCAGCAGTATCGTCAAACGCATCGGCATTTGCACCATCATCATTATTGGTGGAATCATTTACCAAGACCGCATTGTAGAAAGGATCTTCATCCTTTAATAAATGCTGCGCTTCAAAAGCAAATATGTTGTTTTCGTTTAAGGTGTAATAATAATTAAGGTTTTGATTGATGCTAAAAGGCTTTACGCGATCGATTTGATTGGTATTTCCTACGACCGATGACAATAAATTCTGTGCTTCAGTATCGTCAGAGATTCTTCCCAACACATCATAATCCAATTGATTATTGGAATTTGGCTTGTAGGAAGCGCTTAATTTTGCCAATCCTTGATTGGTCGCCTCATTTCCAGTTTCAACCGTTCTTTCATCTGGAATTCCCAATTCGGAATTGGTGTACTCCACAATACTTTGTTCTCGTGTTTTGAGTCTGCTGCTATTGTAAATCAAAAATCCGCTTAAATCCAAGCTTTTAATTGGACTATAACTAAAATTGGCTGCTGCCAGCTTGGTTACCACCTTTTGGGCATTCGCAATGTTGGTTAGCCCTTGAAGCCCGTTATCCCCTAGGTTAATGCTTGTACCACTACTTTGGCTAGGCGCCCTAAAGCCACCCCCAAAGTTTCTTATATCGCGATTGGTTAAAGCAACTTCACCTATATTATTGACGTCCCCAATGAGGTTGATGCTATATTTTGGACTGTAATAAAACAGTTTCGGTTGCACCAGATAGAGATCATCGGTATTGGCGATTCCAGATCCTGCAGTGACATCACCAAACCAAAAGCTTTTTTTACCTTCTTTTAATTTAATGTTTATGGCAATATTGTCTTGGTTGCTTGTTACGCCTCCAAGCTGGCCCACTTCAGAATAATTTTTCAAAACTTGAACTTTATCAACCGCATTTGACGGAATGTTCTTTGTAGCCAATTTGGAATCCCCATCAAAGAAATCCTTGCCATCAACCATAAGTTTTGTAACCACCTTTCCTTCTACTTCAATTTGACCATCGGCATTGATTTCTACTCCAGGCAATTTTTTGAGGACATCTTCCAATTTTCGTTCTGTACCATCCTTAAATGAATCGGCATTATACACCAAAGTATCGCCTTTAATGGTCACTGGCATTTCATAAGTGAGTTCTACCGCGTCCAACATATTGTCTTCTTGTAGTGTGTAATCCTTATCAATGTTAGCATCTTTGGTGTTTAAAACCTCGGAAAACGTCTTCATCCCAATATAACTTACTTGCACTGTGTACGCGGTATTCTTCTCCAAATCAAGCTTAAACAAACCCTTATCATTAGTAATCGCATAAGACGCCATTGCTTTGGTTGCGCTATTGATAGCGATAATATTGGCGAGCTCTAAGGGTTCACCAATGCTATCTTTTACGGTTCCTCTTACTGTGATTTGAGCGGTACAAAGGCTAGTTGCCAAGAGCAAGGTTGTAATTAAAATATATTTCATGGAGTTGATTTTGTAAGGTTGGTCCTCGCGGAAGTGCCTTCCGGAAAAAAAAGCAAAAGCGAGTGCTTAAATAAGCGGTTGGATTTATATTAACATTTAAGGTTTTCCGTAGCTGAAGCTTGGGAATTTATTTTGAAAATGGCATTTAAAAAGTGAAGCGAACTAAAAAGCCCTTAGTTTCTTCCCCGACCTCTACCGCCATACATTTCGCGCATTTCTTCGATTTTGTCTTTCATGATCTTGTTATATTCATCACGCGTTACTACATCTCCTTTTTTGGGCTTGTCTATACTTTCTTTATCTTTTGGATTCATCACTATTTTTGTGCAGAGCATGGTCGTTCTATCGGCATTGACTTCTAAAATCAATCCTGGTAATCCGTGATAATCCCCTGGGCCTGTGCTCACCGGGATTTGCGGAGTATACCAAGCGGTAACGATTATAAATTTCGGCACTTCAAAGTCATCCAGGGAAGTGTCAGCATCTTTTTTGGAAGAATCCTTCACTTTTTCACCCTTTTTCTTTTCATCGTCATCGTTACCACCCCTGCGACGCATTCTGGAAAAATCCATCTCGTCTACTTTTTTGGTAGTGGTCGCCTTAAAACAGGTGTATTGGCCAATTTGTTTGGTTTCATTTTCCAATTTCCAATCGAGATTGGGTAGCGAGTCTTTAACCAAAAATGCTTTTCCGAAGAATTCCTGTTCTTGCAACAACACATTTTCCTTGATATTTTTATATTGAGGCCCACCGGTAAAACTACCCATCATCGCGCCCCATCTGCCACCGCCCGCACCAGGAGCAGCAAGTTTTTCTTCTTCGCTATAGGTCGCCTCGCTGCGGTTGAAATTGAGGACATAGGTTTTTTCCAACATGCTTTTCATACGGTCGGCAATCATTTTCTTTTGCTGCTCGCTCATATCCCCTCTTCCAAAATTATCCATGTCTACGGTAGTTTTGGTTTGATATATGGCTTGGCCTTGAAAATCCTGCGCATTGCTGGTGAGTGCCATGAATAAAAGTAAGGCTACTGATAATTTGATAGTTAACTGTTTCATTCTCTCTTTTTGTTTTGCTTATCGGATTAAAGTTAATCCATTCTGAAACAGTTAGACTCCAATAAAGAGCGTTTGTTAACCAGCGATAGGTTAAAGTTTTCTTAAAAATCAGTTTCCGAATTTAATGTTGATGCTATTGGTACCTTCAGTACTATTGGAGCTATACCGTTCCATAAACTCTTTGGTTTTTTGGGCGTTGATGGCATCAAAATCAGATTGATTGATCTGCTTTCCATATTGGGGCATCTCAATGGTAATCTCTTTTTTAGGATTTAACACAATTTTACTGCAGATAATGGTTTCTTGACCATCATTAACTTCCAAGATGAGGCCAGGCAACCCTTGATACATTTGCGGACCATTCCCCACTGGAATTTGAGGGGCATACCAGGCAATAATGTGGCGCTCCTTAAAGCCTACACCATCGTTCTCCACATCATAATCTTGTATGGGCTGTTTATAGGAATAAGTGGCCTTAAAGCAGGTGTAATTTCCTATATTTTTAGTTTCATTTTCCAATTGCCAAGGGATGGCTGTTAAAGCATCACGAATTAAAAATGGCTTGCTAAAAATATCTGTTTGTTTTATATACAGATGCTTTTTAATATCTTTATAAAGCACATCGGTATTAGGAACCATAATAATTTGTGATCCGCTTATGGGATTGGGTCTACTGAGTTCTTCCTCCTGCCTATACATTGACGCGTCTATAGAGAAAGACAATATAAATGTTTTCTGAAACTGCTTACTAAGCTGCGCATTGAATTCTTTCTGTTGGGTTGTGCTGATTTTTGAATTGCTACTATCCATTTTGATGTTGAGCTTACGATGTGTTTTATAGGTGGCCTCACCAGAAAAATTCTGCGCGTTCAGAAACAAACCCATACTTAGAAGAAAAATGAGAGTGACCATTAAATGTCTTTTCATAATAACATTATTTAAATTGATTTAAAATAGTTTTGGCATTTTGATTTTCTGGATTGAGCTCAAGGGATTTTCTATAAGCTGTTAGAGCGTCTTGCGTTCTATTCAATTTTAGCAAGCACTCGCCATAACTATCATAGGTATTTGAAGCATTTGGGTAAAGGGTAGTATTGAGTTTAAAAATACGCAGTGCTTCTTTTGGCTGGTCTTTATTCAATAACAGATAGCCCAGCCCATTGATCATTTGCTCATTCACGTTATAAGACGCAGCGGTCTGCTTTTTAAACTCTCTTTTAATTAGGGTAATTATTTGATCCAAATTGGGATGGTCTTTATAATATGTAAAAATGGATTTCAGGTTCATTACGCGCCCCCTTTCGCGCTGCTCTGCCAAGGTTTTAACACCGTAAAAGTTTCGTTGTGCGTCGGTCACCTTGGTCGAGTCCATTTTATAGCGTTTAAATTTACCATGTGTGGTGTCATCATAAATAGTTTGGGTACCATAAATCTGTGGTTTATCGCGCCTCATCAAATCGCGATCTAACGCAGCGGCATACCACCATTTGTTCAGGCTAGAATCCATCGCAATGGCTTTGGCGAAACTTTCTACTGCCCGTTTTGAATCTATGCTGTCCTTGCCATGATGCAAAATAATGCCAACGTTAAAAAAATCCTTGGCAGTTTGGATCTTATCGGTCTTTAACAACTCATAAACTTGAACACGCCTTAAACTATCCTGACGGTTTAATTCAGTCCAATTAATTGTAGTCCCAAAACGGGAATTTTGATCTTGGTCTGCCATATCTTGCAATTGGGCATTAGGTGCTTTTTGGGCAAAACAGCTCATTGTAATCAGCATAAAGCAGGAGCGCATAAGTGTCTTTTTCATTTGGTATCTTGTTTTGTTGTTCCCCACAAACTTACAAGGAGTGCCTCGCAATCTTAGTTAACCAACGTTAACTAGTGTTAAGCGAGCACCACTTATTCCCTGCAACTCCTTAACTTTGATCTATGAGCTCAAAAACATATGCTTGGATTTTATACTGCATTGCCATTACCATTGCAATCACCATTGCAGTACAAGTGTATTGGAATTATAAAAATTATCACATCAATAAGCAGCGTATCGCCAATGATATACAACTTAGTTTGGATAATGCGCTAGAACAGTATTATGCCGAACTGGCAAAGACAGATTACCTCAGCATTATTAACCCCGAAGTGCATACGGAAAATGCCTTTGGAACCAAAAAACCCACTGACACTGCGCTTATAGCCACGCACTTTAGTTTTGAGACGGAAGGCAGCAATACCGTAGATTCACTATTGAGTATCGCCCAAAAAGAACTCAATAAAAAGCTCATAGGCACACATCACACAAAATTCGACAGCATTTCTGGTTACACGCAGCTCTTACCTAATGGAAAAGGATTTGATGTAAACCGTAAACATGGCATTAAGAGCATCCAAGTTCTTAAGGGAAAGAAAGCTTATGACAGCTTAAAGATCCTTCAACAGAGTCTTGGCAATATTCTCATATCTATGGATCGCGACACCTTAGATTATGGTAAGGTGGATTCTCTATTGCGCATTCAGTTTAAGCAGAAGCAAATTGCACCCATTTATAATCTCGAGCATTTTAAAAATGATAGTTTGTACCATGAAAGCGACCCCAATCTTGATGCACCACATCTTCTTTCAGTAAATTCAAAATCGACCTATTTAAAGAAAAAAGAACGTATTGTGCTCGCTTTTGAAAACCCATACCAAGACGCCTTGAAATTGAGCCTTTCGAGTATTTTAATTTCATTTGTATTGGCAACCGCTGTGATTTCTAGTTTATTTTATCTGTTGCACATCATCAAGCAACAAAAGCAATTAGCCGAGCTTAAAAACGACCTCATCAGCAACATTACCCATGAGTTCAAAACCCCCATTTCTACTATAGGTGTGGCTTTGGAAAGCTTAGGGGACTTTGATGGCATGCGGGATAAAGCAAAGACCAAACGCTATTTAAGTATGAGCAATCAACAATTACTGAAGCTCAATACCATGGTAGAAAAACTTTTGGAAACTGCGAGCTTAGATAGCGAAGCAATTGAAATGCATCCAGAGCCAGTGAATCTCAACACACTTTTGGAGCAGACCACGGAGAAACATGAATTTCAACATACTAGCAGAACATTTAGGTTAGAGCTTTCCCAAATACATAAGAGCATTACGGTCGATAAATTCCATTTTGAAAATGCCATCAACAACATCATAGACAATGCAGTTAAATACGGGGGTGCCGAAATTATAATTGCAACTAAATCAAAACCGAATGCGGTTGAAATTCTAATTTCAGATTCTGGCCATACGCTCACGCCTGCGCACAAACAACAAATTTTTGATAAATTCTATCGCGTGCCCAAAGGCAATACGCACGACGTGAAAGGTTTTGGCATCGGGCTCTATTACACCAAAACAATCATTGAAAAACACCATGGCCAAATCAACCTGATCTTAAAGCCCAATCGAACCACTTTCAAAATCACGCTCCCCAATGCATAACCGCAGCACCATTCTACTGGCAGAAGATGAGCCCGCCTTGGGACAGATCATTAAGGAAAGCCTAGAAACCCGACATTTTAAGGTACTCTTGTGCCAAAATGGCGAAAGTGCCTTAGCGACCTACAGAAACCAACACCCCGAACTTTTGGTTTTGGACGTGATGATGCCGAAAAAAGATGGCTTCACGCTTGCCAAGGAAATTAGGGCCATAGACCAACATATTCCCATCATTTTCTTAACCGCAAAATCGCAAACCAAAGATGTGGTGGAAGGCTTTAGCATCGGTGGCAACGACTATTTAAAAAAGCCCTTTTCTATGGAAGAATTGATTGTGCGCATCGATAATGCGCTACAACGAAAAACAAGCCAAACCAATACCGAACCCTTAGAAATTGGAGACTATCGTTTTGATTTCCCAAAACAGTTGCTCATTTTTAAAAATACTTCCGAGCAATTGACCCACCGTGAGGCGCACTTACTTTTTCATTTGGCACAAAACAAAAATCAGGTTTTAGACCGCTCTTTAATTCTGAATAAACTCTGGGGCACCGATGATTTCTTTTCCGCGAGAAGTATGGATGTGTTTATCTCCAAACTCCGAAAAAAATTAAAACAAGATGAGACGGTTCAAATCATCAATGTGCGGGGATATGGGTATAAACTGGTATTCTAATCCAACGTAACGTTGCTTTTCGATAAAAATCCTGTTACTTTTTAAGGCCTTCCTTCTAAACTGCTCATACTGGCGCAATTTTTGTACTTTTCAGAATTGTTACAACACCGCCCATGCACCTCATACGCTTCTTTTTGTTTGCACTTACAATTTCCGCTCTAGGGCAAACCTCGGTGGAGGTGGTGTCTTTAGATTCGGAAGCCCTAACAATGGACCAATTGATCTCCGTTGATAATTTTGGCACGCTGTATTACACTAAAGCCAACGTTTTTAACAAGGTAAAACCCGATGGAAGCCGGCTTAATTACAGTAATGTGCAATTGGGCGCCATTACCTCGGTAAACGCTTTTAACACATTAAAAATCAATATTTTTTATCAAGATTTCAATACGGTCGTGATTCTAGATAATCGTCTGGCTGAAATCTTCAAGATTGATTTCAACATGCTCCAGCCTTATAAAAATGTGACCCATGTTTCTACAGGATATGATAATACGATTTGGATCTTTAATCAAGACCTTCAGCAATTGGAACTTTTTGATTACAAAACCAATAAAATCAGGGTCACCACCATCCCGGTGCAATCCAATGTTTTGGATCTAAAGAGCGATTACAACCACTGTTGGATGCTTACCGAAAAGTTTTTATATCAATATTCCTATTTTGGTAGCTTGATATCAAAACTAGAGAACAAAGGCTTTAAGGCGATTGCCTTGGATAATGAAAATTGCCTCATTCAAACCAGTGATTCCTATCTTTATAAATTCAAGGATGCCGATGCGCTGCTTCCTGTGAAAATGCCTCAATTGTTAATAAATCAGTTTTTAATGACCAACGAAACCTTGTATATTTACGACCTCAAAACACTACATAAATACCAACTTAAAATCAAATAGTTATGCACGTTGCAGTTGCAGGAAATATTGGCGCTGGCAAGACCACGCTCACAAATCTACTCGCCAAACATTACCGCTGGGAACCGCAATTGGAAGACGTGGTCGATAATCCCTATCTCGATGATTTCTACAACCAAATGGAGCGTTGGAGCTTTAATCTTCAGGTCTATTTCTTAAATAGTCGGTTTCGTCAAGTCACCCAAATTCGAGAAAGCGGAAAAGACATCATTCAAGACCGCACCATTTATGAAGATGCACATATCTTCGCCCCCAATTTGCACGCCATGGGTCTTATGACCAATCGTGATTTTGAAAATTATAAATCGCTTTTTGATTTAATGGAATCTTTTGTGGAAGGTCCAGATTTACTAATCTACCTTAGAAGTTCGATACAAAATTTGGTCGCTCAAATTCATAGACGCGGTCGTGATTATGAAAATTCCATCAGTATTGATTATTTGAGCCGATTAAATGAGCGCTACGAAGCTTGGATTCATGGGTATGACAAGGGTAATTTACTTATTATTGATGTGGATGATTTAGACTTTGTGACTAATCCTGAGGACCTTGGACAGATTATTAATAAAATCGATGCCCAAATCAACGGTCTCTTTTAAAGCTTAGCATTTATCTAACATGGTTCCTACTCTAAATTTCTTATTTTAGGATCATGAAATTATACAACTCCAAATTTTATCATCGCGATCTCTCGTGGCTTCGTTTTAACCATCGCGTGTTGCAGGAAGCTTCCGATAAGGTGAATCCGCTTTACGAACGCATTAAGTTTTTGGCTATTTTCTCTTCAAATCTCGATGAATTCTTTAGAGTACGTGTTTCAGACATTCGCCAGATCAAGAATATCGAGAAACCGCTGCGGAAAAAACTCATTACCAAGCCCAATAAGGTTCTTAAGGAAATCAAGAAGCAGGTCGACATCCAACAAGCTGAGTTTGGTAAGGTCTTCAAGGAAGAAATCATTCCCGATCTTGAAAAAGAAAATATTTTCTTAATAGATTATCACGAATTCAACCAAAACCAAAAAAAAATAGCCAACGCTTATTTTGAGAATACCCTCAAGGGATTGCTGGATCTAGACAACACCTATCACTACAACCCCAACACAATTTTTGTTGACAACGAAGCCTCCTATCTTTGCACCATGTCTGGCGAGACCTTGCATTTAGTGAAAATTCCCGATGCCGAGCCACGTTTTTTCTCCTTTCCTTCGGAAGACGGAAAACACTACATCACCTTTATCGATGACATTTTAAAATACAGTTTGGCAAAATTGCATCCCGATAATGCGGTGCGCTACTATGCCTTAAAGATTTCACGCGATGCCGAGTTGTATATTGAAGATGAGTTCTCTGGCGACTTAATGAAAAAAATCAAGGACTCCCTTTCCAAAAGAGATAAGGGCCAGCCCACACGGGTTTTGATAGATGCGCGCATGCCACAGTCGTTTCAAGATATTTTGATGAAGGCTTTAGACGTGTTTAATGCCGATTTGGTTTTAGGCGGAAGGCACCACAATTTTAAGGATTTCTTTTCGTTTCCCAATCCTACGGAAAATGACAAGCTCTTTTTCAAGCCCCTACCACCTTTGCCACATCCCGTGTTGGCAACTTCAGTAAACATTTTTGACAGCATAGACGAAAAAGACCAACTGCTCAACTATCCCTATGAAGCCTTTGATCCCGTCATCTCGTTAATTGAAACTGCTGCCATAGACCCCACTGTCACCACTATTAAAATGACACTCTATCGCTTAGCCAGTGAATCCCGATTGAATACCGCCATCGCCACCGCAGCAAAAAATGGTAAGGACGTGATTGTTTTTATTGAGGTCAAGGCCCGTTTTGACGAACGCAACAACATTAAATGGGGAACCATCTTTAAAGAAAATGGCGCCAAGGTGATTTATAGTTATGCAGACATCAAGGTGCATTCCAAGATTTTGTACATTGAACGTATGGTCAATGAAGAAAAGAAGCGCTATGCCTACATTAGCACGGGCAACTTTAATGAAAAAACCGCCACCCTCTATGCGGATTATGGGTTGATGACCTCCCATAATAAAATCACCAAAGACCTCAATAAGGTGTTTATGGTTTTAGAAGGTATTACCCTCATCCCCAAAACGAAGCGTCTCTTGGTCTCACCATTTAGCACCAGGCATGCCCTCGACCAGCTCGTTGACCAGGAGATGGAAAACGCCAGAGCAGGAAAGGAAGCCTACATTATTTTGAAAATGAACAGTCTTCAAGATCACGCCTTGATCAAAAAACTTTATGATGCCAATAATGTTGGCGTCAAGATTAAATTGATTGTTAGGGGCATGTGCAGTTTGGTGGCTGGCATTGAGAACCAGAGTGAACACATTGAGGTCATTAGCATCTTGGATCGTTTTTTAGAGCACGGTCGTATTTATATCTTCGGAAATGATGGTGATGAGATCATGTACACCGGTTCTGCAGATTGGATGACCCGTAATCTCAAGCACCGCATTGAAGTGCTCACCCCTATTTTAGATGCGGATATTCACAAAACACTTAAAGACCTGGTAAATATTCAATTGAACGACAACGTAAAGGCTCGACTCATTGATGCCGAACAAAGCAATACTTACGTCAAAAACTCCAAACCCAAGGTGCGGGCACAGTATGACACTTATGAGTATTTTAAGCGGATGACCGAAGGCTCTTAAATAAACGCGTAGCCTTACACTTATAACACCTTAAAAATCAAATTATAAATCCCTGCTCCCGAGCGTGGGCAATAGCTTGTTTGCTACTTTCTACCATCAAGACGGTTGTCGTTTTATAATTCTCAACTAGTCCTTTGACGCGCAACATTCTTTTTTTGTGTTTAACGCTTCTTAAATAAATCGCCAAGATTCGGTCTGGAAATTCTTCTGCGATTTCCATATAAATATCTGGATCGTGCTCGCCACTATCACCAATTAAAATGAAGGGCAAATTGGGGTAGGTCTTTAATAAATTAAGAATCTCTTTCTGTTTTTGAGGTTTTTCGCCTTCAGGTTTTTTCCGCAGAAAATTGCTGAGACTACGTAACAAAATTGGCCCTTTAGGAAAATTATTCTGCTTTAGGAACAGCTCCAGATAACGGTACAAATTCCAAGGACTATGGCTCACGTAAAAAATAGGATTCGCATTATCGCCGGATGTTCCTTGATGTAACTTTTGATAAAATTCCGCAGCACCTTCCAAAGGCGTTCTATTTTTGGCATTCTTAAAAATCGAATTATAGATCACTCGCCATTTGAGCAAGGACACAACACCTGTTTGCAAAATGGTGTCATCGATGTCACTAGCCACCCCAAAATGGGCAGTATTGGACGGGATGAGCAACTCCCCAGGGAAGCGGTTCTCATTCTGAATCACGCGCTTAATGTTTACATCATTGTAAGCCAACTCGTAGGAGAGCCAACCTTGATCGTTGGTGAGGGCGTTAAGGTCTTCGAGTTTAGCCTCCAATCTAAAATAGCCATCATCATCGGTAATTGCTTTGAGAATTGTACCATTAGGCAGTTTAATGTTGATCCCCACATTATCAATTTCATCTGCTTCCAAACGTTTCCAGGCATTAATTGCCAAGTGCAAAATTTTTTGGGACTCCAAGTCGATGGACTCATCTTCCAAAGCCCTACCGCGAACGTAAAAATGCGAATCCGTTCCGTAGCTTTGAAAACTAATAATTTGTAAAGGATCTTTTTTGAACCAGCCCATGATCTATAAAATTTCAACTCTTAAATGTAACGAAAAAAGCCACGATTAACGTGGCTTTTTAATAGACGTATCCTGATTTTATTCGTGTTGTTTTTGCGACGTTGCATAAGCGCTCGAGGCATTGGTAACTTCTCCCAAAGTACCTGTAAATTTTTTTTCCACAATAACGGTTTGTCCGTTTTCTTGTTTGGTTGTGGTCACTTTGGCTTCAGCGCTATTGGTAATGACTCCATCTTCATTCGTTTCCGAAGCAATAGTTCTTACCATAATTGCAGGAGCATCATTTGCATCTACAAGCCCAACTTCTGATGTATGTTCGCCCAAAATAGGAGCGATTACCAAGCCGATCAAACAGGTCAACTTAATTAAAATGTTCATTGATGGGCCAGAAGTATCTTTAAAAGGATCACCCACGGTATCTCCAGTTACTGCTGCCTTATGCGCTTCAGAACCTTTGAAGGTCATCTCACCATTGATCATGACTCCTGCTTCAAAAGATTTTTTGGCATTATCCCAAGCACCACCGGCATTGTTTTGGAAAATTGCCCACAATACCCCCGAAACTGTTACTCCAGCCATATAGCCCCCCAACATTTCGGCAATGGCCAAATGCTCCATACCAAAAATCATGGGTACAAAGGCAATCACCAAAGGAAAGCCTATAGTTAAGAGTCCTGGCAGTACCATTTCCTTAAGTGAAGCTTCGGTAGAAATTGCCACACATTTATCATATTCTGGTTTGCCGGTTCCTTCCATAATTCCAGGAATTTCCTTAAACTGTCGACGTACTTCCTGCACCATTTCCATAGCAGCTTTTCCCACTGCATTCATGGCCAAGGCTGAAAACACTACCGGCACCATACCACCAACAAATAACATGGCTAAAACAGGTGCCTTAAAAATATTAATTCCGTCAATTCCCGTAAAGGTCACATACGCAGCAAAAAGCGCCAGAGAGGTTAAGGCTGCAGAAGCAATTGCAAAGCCCTTACCAGTTGCAGCAGTTGTGTTTCCAACAGAATCCAAAATATCCGTCCGTTCTCTCACGATCGGTTCTTGCTCGCTCATTTCGGCAATACCACCTGCATTATCTGAGATTGGACCAAAAGCATCAATCGCCAATTGCATTGCTGTGGTAGCCATCATAGCTGAAGCAGCCAATGCTACACCGTAGAAACCAGCAAAGGCGTAAGACGCCCAAATAGCACCAGCAAATAACAATACAGATGGAAAGGTAGAAATCATTCCCGTGGCTAAACCAGCAATAATGTTGGTTCCTGCGCCTGTGCTCGATTGTTGTACAATTTTTAGAATCGGTTTTTTACCCAAGCCCGTGTAATATTCAGTAACCGAAGAAATAGTGGCACCAACTACAAGACCCACCAACGTGGCATAAAATACACGCATAGAGGAAATTTCCTGTAAGCCTTCACCAAAAAAGTTCATTTGCATGGTTTGAGGCAACATCCAAGTGACTAACCCAAAACATGCTACCGCAACCAACACAATGGATACCCAGTTTCCTAAATTTAAAGCGCCCATGACCTGAGTTTCCTTCGCATCGTTGCTCTTTATTTTTACTAAAGTGGTACCAATGATGGAAATAATAATACCAACACCTGCAATTGCCATTGGCAATAAGATGGGACCAATCCCACCAAAAGCATCCGTAATTGCACCACCCATATCTTTAATCACGTAATTACCCAAAACCATTGCTGCTAAAACAGTTGCTACATAAGATCCAAATAAATCGGCGCCCATACCTGCAACATCACCAACATTATCACCAACATTATCTGCAATAGTCGCTGGGTTACGAGGATCATCTTCAGGAATACCCGCTTCCACTTTGCCAACCAAATCGGCACCTACATCGGCAGCTTTGGTGTAAATACCACCACCAACACGAGCGAATAATGCAATCGATTCTGCACCAAGAGAGAAACCCGCTAAGGTTTCCAGTACGACCGTCATGTCCATGGTATTTGTCCATTGACCTCCCATAAAGTAGTAGAAAAAGCCTATAAAAAACGAGGTCAACCCTAATACTGCTAAACCGGCAACACCAAGACCCATTACGGTACCACCGCCGAAAGAGATTTTAAGGGCGCTTGGCAAACTCGTACGAGCTGCTTGTGTTGTTCTTACATTTGTTTTTGTCGCAATTTTCATCCCGATGTTTCCTGCGAACGCCGAGAAAAACGCACCAAAAATAAAAGCAACCACGATAAGGATGTGCGTTGTTGGCACCACAAAAGAAACAATAGCCAATAGAATACTAACAATAACCACAAAAATGGCTAAAAGCTTGTACTCTGCTTTTAGGAATGCTAAGGCACCTTCGTAAATGTGATCTGAAATTTCTTTCATTTTACCATCACCAGGGTTTTGCTTCAGCACCCAAGATTGCTTGGTGAACATAAAAATTAAGCCAAGAATCGCCATGGCAATTGGCATGTAAATCATTAATGATTCCATATTAAAATTGTGTTTAATTTGTTAATTAGCTCGGTAAAAGTAGTGAAATCCATTAAAACTAAAAAGACCCTTCGATTTTAATAGCGAAGGGTCTTTTTTAATAGTGTTTTGGTTACTAAATAGTAAAGTTACCAGTTTGCTTATGCGCACTGTTTTCGTAACGATCGATACAGTTGTTCAATATCTCATAGGCTTCTTTGGCATTGCCCCAACCGCCAACATCAACTTTTTTCTTCTCCAAATCCTTATAGACTTGAAAGAAATGTTCTATTTCCTTAATTTGATGCGGATTCATATCGGAAAGATCATTAAGGGTGTTCCAGATAGGATCGGACACTGGTACACAAATCACTTTCTCGTCTGGGCCTTTTTCATCGGCCATGTGAAACACACCAATGGGCTTGACTTCTACCACACACATGGGAAAAGTTGGTTCTCCTCCCAACACCAATACATCTAAGGGATCACCGTCCAATGCCAAGGTTTCTGGGATAAACCCATAATCGGCTGGGTACATCATTGAAGAGAACAGCATACGGTCAAAACGTATTTTCTTTAATTCAAAATCGTATTCGTATTTATTTCGGCTCCCTTTTGGGATTTCTATTAACACATCGAAGGTCAATTCTCCTTTTGCTGTCATTTCTATTTGTATGTTTTTGCCTAAATATTAGACGTTTTATTTTTTTAAATGTTTGTTTTTGAGGGGTGCAAAGATACTCTAAAGTTTTATTTTCGACAATAAAAAGAAAGCTGAGTTTTTTAGATTAATCCAACAAAGGCGTATATTTAATAATTGCTTAACAGTAAGCATCCCGAAAAAATGCCTCCATAAATACCGTCGCTTTTTTTATTGCACCTGTAAAAATGAACATCAAAGCCTTTTTATTAATTTTAATATTCGTTATGACCACTCAGATTAACGCCCAAGACTTAAAAAAGCACCAATGGAAGCAGAGAGTACTCGTCATAATGACCAATACTTTTCACAATACTGATTTTACGTCTCAAATTGAAGCGCTTGAACCGCATCAAGATGGTATTGAAGAACGACAACTAATCGTCTACCAACTGCATCCTGAATTTTACACCATTGGATTTTCTGAAAATGGAGAGCGCATCAAAAATGCAGCTTTATACGAGTCTTTAAACAAAAAGGATCTGCCTTTTGAGATAGTACTAATTGGTTTGGATGGTGGCATTAAATTACGACTGGCAACTCTGCTCAGCCCTGAAGCGCTTTTTAACACCATCGACGCCATGCCAATGCGTCGCAATGAACTAAGGAGAAAGGATTAAGGCCTTCTTCGTTATTTAGAAACTAAACCCAAAACTGCCTGTGATTCCAAAAGGGCGTGCATCGGGTGTATCTAAATAATTGCCTCTAAAGTTAAAATCGATGCGTAAAATCTTAAATATATTGGCCACACCAACACTGTACTCGTAGTAGATCTCATCATTAGGTGAAATTAGCGGAATTTCCACTAAGTTCCCGGTAGTGTTCAATGCTATATTTTCATCGGAAATTTCGCCCCAAACCCCTCTAACTCCAACAATCGCTCTTAGATTGTATTTCTTAAGAAATGGAATTCTGGAAAAAATGCGTCCGTTGAAATTATGCTCGATGTGCATAGACGTATAGGTATCGGTCACAAATTCGTAATAATCGAGTTGTGGAAAGGTATTGTATATTGAAAAATACGACTGGTTCCCGGGCACAATACTCAATAAACCCAAGGGCACTTCACCAAAGGTCTTTCCTGCTTCAATGGTAGTCGTTAATCGTCCAAAACCACCCAATTGCCAAGGCTGAATGTAAGAAAATTGCACTTTCGTATAATCAAAATCACTTCCGAAAATACCTTCATCACCGCGAGTAACTTGCGCAAACAAGGTTGCGAAACCATCGTTGGCCACCCGACGCTCTACACCGTACCCAGAAGTTTTACGCTGCGGATAATATGACAGCGACAACGCAGTTTCATATTGTTGAATTTCTGAGGAGACGCCACTTTCAGACTCTGGATCGTTGTAATCTAAACTAAATGTTGGTGATGCCGACTCTAAGGTTCTATAGGTACCACTTGCTCTTACCACAAAGTTTTTACTGGCTTCTACCTCCAAGGCCATGGTGGTGAGATTAATATTGGTAAGTTTATCATTCGTACTTGTTCCCACTACTGCAGACGATGCTAAGCTTCGTCCCAACACATCGGTCGATGATGTAAGGTTGGCTCCAATTTGCTCAACGTCGCGTCTCATACCACCTGAGATAATGAGACGGTTTTTACGATCTAATAAGGCTTTAGCAGAAATACCGAACTTTACCTTATCATCTCTAAAACCATAAGCGAGATATCCTTCCACTCGCCAAGGGTCATTGGGACCAAAATAAGTTCTTCCACCACCACGAACTCGAATGCCTTCGACCTCATTATAACCAAACACTGAAAATATGGGTCCAATATCGGTATTGATGCTTGGCACTTCAATATACCCAGAAGCTAATATGCTTCCTATATTATACAGGTTTTTAAATTTTTTGACCGTCTTGAGCGTATCCAACATTTTGTAGACCCCTTTTTCATCTTGGTTGAGCGATTCCATTCGGTTTTGCTCCCAAAATTCATCATCTCGATTATAGGCCTCTTCATTATAATTATTGACCTTCACACTATAAAATTGAGAACCCTTGGGCTCATCAAAAACGTAATTATTGTACAAGGTCGTACGCTTGCCATAAACACCGCGTGACTTTTCCTTTTTATTTAAGGCAAAGTCAGACAACATGTAATCGCGTTTCAACAAGAATACAGAGTCGTTGACGACCTCAAATTCCTGTTCAATATAAATTTCCTTGACCCAGTTGATATTGGCACTTTTCGAGGCCTGGAGATTGATATCCTTAATGGCATACGTAGAATCGTTGACCCAAAAATCACCCTTAAAGGTTAGCTCGTTTTTTCGACGTGGATAATAAATAATATTGTAGCACCATTTGTTGTCGATAAACGCACTGTCTGACAAGACATAATTGTAAGTATTTACTCCCGTTTTTGATAAAGGGCTCACAAAACTTTTATCAAAAAATTTGAGGTAATTATCATAGATATCAAAATCTGCATACAAATCGTCTACAAAATCAATGATCACTTGATTGTTACTAAACCCGGAATTCTTGTTCCCTTTTAAATCCTCCTTTTCATCGTTGAGTAAATTATCGCCATAAACCTTGCTGAAGGCTTCATTGATAAAAATGGGCAAATAGGTTTTACCGGTCACTCTTGAGGTATCTACCTTATCAAAGACGAATTCCATACCCTTAAACAATTTGCTCTTTATGAGCGCACTGTCAATAGTATTCAAATCAAACTCCACTTTTTCGTATTTGTCGTATTGGTACTGGTCAAATTGGCGCAATCCATTTTTTCGCTTGCGTTCCCATATTTTTTGAAGAATGGCTATCGCAGGGTTTTCTGAAGCTTTTTTAGATTGTTTTCCGGTGACGATGAGCACTTCATTAAGTGCGGAAGCTTCCTCCTTCAATACAAATTTCAATTCGTAGTTAACGCGTTTTTCCAATTTCAATTCTTGGGTCTCATAACCTAAAAAAGATACTCTCAAGGTATCCCAACTATTATCGGATTCCAAGTAAAATTTACCTTCCTCGTTAGAAATGGTACCTTCCGTAGAGCCTGCAAACAGCACATTGGCATATGCCACGGGCTGGTCATATTCATCAAAGATATAACCGCTTGCCTTGGTTTGTGCCAACACGGAACACATTCCGCAGAAAAATAAAATAATTTGGAGCTTTAGTTTCATATAAAAAAAACTTCATCACCCATCACGCGTATCAGTTTGCTGAGGGTAGATGAAGTTTGTATAACGTAAATAATGTCTATTTATTTGTAAAGTACTTTTTTGACCGCCTTAATAACTTCGTCTTTATTTGGCAACCATTGCTCTAAGAGCACTGGAGAATAAGGGGCTGGCGTATCGGCAGTATTGATTTTTACCACTGGTGCATCCAGATAATCAAATGCTTCGGACTGTACCATATACGTAATATCTGTAGAAACGTTTCCAAAAGGCCAAGCTTCTTCCAAAACTACCAATCGGTTGGTTTTCTTAACCGATTTTAAAATCGCCTTACGGTCTAAAGGTCGTACGGTTCTCAAATCGATAATTTCACAAGAGATGCCTTCTTCAGCCAATTCATCGGCTGCTTTGTAGGCTTCCTTGATGATTTTTCCAAAAGAAACGATTGTGACATCGGTACCTTCCCTTTTTATTTCAGCCACACCCAATGGAATGGTGTATTCACCTTCTGGCACTTCACCTTTATCCCCGTACATTTGCTCGCTTTCCATAAAAATAACAGGATCGTTATCGCGAATGGCCGATTTTAACAAGCCTTTGGCGTCGTAAGGATTAGAGGGTACGACCACTTTTAAACCAGGCGTATTGGCAAACCAACTTTCAAAAGCTTGGGAGTGCGTTGCGCCTAACTGTCCTGCAGAGCCCGTGGGGCCACGAAAAACAATTGGACAATTAAATTGACCGCCAGACATTTGTCTGATTTTTGCTGCATTATTAATAATTTGATCGATCCCGACCAATGAAAAGTTGAAGGTCATGTACTCCACAATTGGGCGATTGCCCGTCATGGTCGACCCAATGGCCACACCTGCAAAACCAAGTTCGGCGATAGGGGTATCGATCACACGTTTGGCTCCAAATTCTTCCAACATACCTTTGGAAGCCTTATATGCTCCATTGTATTCGGCTACTTCTTCACCCATTAAAAAAATGCTTTCATCTCGGCGCATTTCCTCGCTCATGGCTTCACAGATAGCTTCTCTAAATTGAATCGTCTTCATTTCTGTTTTTTTTTACGAGTAGCAAAAATAAGGATTATTGATTATAAAATCACATCATTTTTAATATGTATTTAAGGTAGTTTTTTGAAATTTATTTTATTTAGCACTTCAAGCCTTTTTCATTGCACAAAAAAGTACTGGGGCAGCAACGGAAGTCTTGTCAAAATAGTCTTCTTCTTAAGGATGCCTATCGTTGCATCCACGTCAAAAACACTAAAAAATCTACGCTGTAACACAAAAGATTTTCGCTCTTTAAGCATACCAAAATTAAAACGAAAAGATTGGGAGCTAGCATCACCATTAACTAGTTAACTTGCACCTAAGCCTTTTATCTTATCAAACCGTAAATGCAATCAATCCACAAAAAATATTTAAATTTTTGAAGAATTAACAGCCTTTTTGAATTTGATTGAAGTTTTCACATAAATTTATTATGCACGCATAGCAAAATTAGGATTATTATTTTTATCTTCGTGCAACGAGAAGTAATGAGAATCAAAATCAAATAATTCGATATGAAAATATTAGTATGCATCAGTCATGTGCCTGATACGACTTCAAAAATCAATTTCACTGACGATAACACCAAATTTGACACCAACGGTGTTCAGTTTGTCATTAATCCAAACGATGAGTTCGGGCTTACCCGTGCCATGTGGTTTAAAGAAAAGCAAGCTGCCAGTGTAGATGTGATCAATGTGGGGGGCCCAGAAACGGAGCCTACCTTACGTAAAGCATTAGCCATTGGCGCCGATAGTGCCATACGCGTCAATTCCGAAGCTAAAGATGGTTATCAAGTGGCCAAAGAATTAGCTAAAGTGGTTAAAGATGGTGGCTATGACCTTGTAATTGCAGGACGAGAATCCATTGATTATAACGGTGGCATGGTACCCGGAATGTTGGCAGCTTTAATAGATGCTAATTTTGTAACCAACTGTATCCATCTAGAAATTGATGGCAACAACGCCAAAGCCATTCGAGAAATTGATGGCGGTAAAGAAACCGTTTCCACAAACCTGCCTTTGGTAATTGGTGGCCAAAAAGGCTTGGTTGAAGAGAGTGATCTGAGAATCCCAAATATGAGAGGCATCATGATGGCACGTAAGAAACCCTTAACTGTTTTGGAACCTGCAAACGCAGAGACCGAAACCGCGACAGTAAAGTTTGAAAAACCGGAACCAAAAGGTCAAATCACTTTGGTTGATTCCGATAATTTGGACGAATTGGTAGACTTACTTCATAATGAGGCGAAGGTGATTTAAATGCTCCCTACCCTCTAAAAAAATAAAAATAATCAAATTCAGAATCCCAAACTCCAACCTCAACCTTTGGAATTTGACACATGAATTTTAAATTTTATAACAATTATGTCAGTTTTAGTATATACAGAATCAGAAGAAGGAAAATTCAAAAAAGTTGCGTTTGAAGTCGCATCTTACGCCAAAGCTGTTGCCGATCAAATGGGAACTAGCGTCACCGCAATTACTATAAATGCCAATGACGCTTCCGAACTGGGCAATTACGGTGTTGATAAAGTGTTGAAAGTCACTTCTGCCGATCTAGAAAAATTTAACGCCAACACTTACGCTAACGTCATCAAACAAGCTGCCGAAAAAGAAGGCACTAAAGTGGTTATTGTAAGTTCAAGTGCCGATAGTAAATATCTCGCTCCATTATTGGCAGTGGGTCTTGATGCGGGCTATGCCTCAAATGTTGTAGAAGCACCTTCAAGTGCATCACCGTTTACTGTAAAACGTACTGCGTTTACCAATAAAGCATTTAACATGACTACCATTGATACCGACGTTAAGGTTGTTGGTGTTTCCAAAAATGCCTTCGGCTTAAAAGAACTTAAAGCCGATGCTGCTGCTGAAGACTTTTCGCCTTCAGTTCCAGAATCTGGGGTACATGTAGAATCTGTTGACGTGGCCACAGATAAAGTTACTATCGCGGATGCAGAAATCGTAGTTTCTGGCGGTCGTGGGCTAAAGGGTCCAGAAAATTGGGGAATGATTGAAGAATTGGCTCAAGTCTTAGGTGCAGCCACCGCTTGTTCCAAACCTGTTTCCGATTTAGGTTGGAGACCTCATGGTGAACACGTGGGACAAACCGGAAAACCGGTAGCCTCCAATTTATACATCGCCATTGGGATTTCTGGTGCCATTCAGCATTTGGCAGGTATCAATGCCTCTAAGGTAAAAGTAGTGATCAACAACGACCCAGAAGCACCTTTCTTTAAAGCTGCAGATTATGGTGTGGTTGGCGATGCCTTTGAAGTTGTACCCGCACTCATTGAAAAATTAAAGGCTTTTAAAGCCCAAAACGCATAATTTTTTATAAATTGTAGTCTCTAAAGGACTGTTTAAATTGGAAATTTATCTATAATCTGCCTTTGGTAGTTGGTAAAGTCCTATTTTAAACAGTTCTTTGCGTTTTGCCTTACCCGTGATTCTTAAATAAGAATTAGGACCTTTCCAAAGGAAAGACAGAAAAGGTTACCTCATCACATTGTGCTGAGGAATTTTGTTTTAAATTATGAGCTTAGTTCGACTAAATATTAAAGGAATTTCATACAGCCAAACTCAAAATGGCGCGTATGCCTTAATCTTAAATGAGATGGATGGTGATCGCAAGTTGCCCATAGTCATTGGTGCCTTTGAAGCCCAATCCATCGCCATTGCTCTTGAAAAGGAAATTAGACCCCCACGCCCACTTACCCACGATTTGTTTAAAAATTTTGCAGATCGGTATGATATTATCGTAAAGCAAGTGATCATTCATAAATTGGTAGATGGCGTATTTTACTCAAGCCTCATCTGTGAACGCGATAAAATCGAAGAAATAGTAGATGCAAGAACCAGTGATGCCATTGCCTTAGCGCTTCGGTTTAAGGCACCCATATTTACCTATAAAAATATTTTGGATAAAGCAGGCATTTACCTCAAAGTCAATCCCAACAAAGACAATGAAGAACAAGATTCCATTCTTGTTGATGATTTGGTGGTTGAGGAAATTGAGACCAGCATTCAAGATAGCTACAAGGACAAATCCCTTAAAGACCTCAACAGCCTTTTAGATGAAGCAGTGGCTAGTGAAGATTATGAAAAAGCTGCCAAAATAAGAGACGAGATCTCAAAACGCTAACACTTTTTATCGCATGAAACATTTTTTACTGGCTATTACAGCTATTTTTTTTGCAACAACATTGACGTTTGGTCAAGAATTAGAAAAAAAATGGCAAATTGAAGCTGTAAAAAATGACGCTGGTGTGATGCTTTATGACATTGGCGCCACCGATGATTTTCAGCTTAAAAACGGAAACTTCAATTACAACATTACTTCTGCGGATAGTTTAGGTCAATTCAGCGGAAATTACATTTTTCAGAATAAATTATTGGTGCTTTACTACGATACGCCCAAAGAAGACACCCAACGTTTTAACATTTCAGAATTAACCGATTCTACCTTGGTGTTTGCCAATAAAGAGATGAGCTTTAGTTTCCGAACGCCTTCAGAAACAAAATCAATAGCAACCGAGGGCGAGGCAGCGACAGGTAGCATCATTCCAAATCAAGGCTTTTCATTTACTAGCCTCTGGCGTGGCCTATTGGGCATGGTGTCCCTTATCTTTATCGCGTTCTTGTTCAGCAGTAATCGAAAGGCCATCAATTGGAAAACGGTTGGCATAGGCTTACTCTTTCAACTTATCATTGCCATTGGCGTTTTAAAAGTTGAATTTATAAAAGATGCATTCGAAATTGTAGGACAAGGGTTCATCGCTATTTTGGGCTTTACGCAAGCGGGAAGTGAGTTTTTATTCGGAGGCATGTTGGATGTTAAATCCTTCGGTTTCATTTTTGCGTTTCAAGTATTGCCAACGATCATATTTTTCTCTGCGCTCACCTCGGTCTTATTTTATTTGGGACTGATTCAAAAGGTGGTAAAGGGCATGGGTTGGTTATTGTCAAAGGTTCTGGGTATTTCTGGAGCTGAAAGTTTAAGTGTTGCAGGTAATATTTTCTTGGGCCAAACGGAAGCTCCCCTATTGATCAAGGCGTATTTGGAGAAAATGAATAAGTCTGAAATTCTTCTCGTCATGATCGGCGGGATGGCAACGGTTGCAGGCGCTGTGTTGGCAGCCTACATTGGGTTTTTGGGTGGTGAGGATGAAGCCTTGCAATTATTTTATGCCAAGCATTTATTGGCAGCATCGGTTATGGCAGCGCCTGGAGCGATAGTGATTTCCAAAATACTCTACCCCCAAACCGAAAGCATTGATACCGATGTACATGTCTCTCAAGATAAAATAGGTTCCAATTTTTTAGAAGCGATTGCAAATGGCACCACGGAAGGCCTTAGACTTGCAGTTAATGTTGGGGCCATGTTATTGGTATTTGTTGCCTTTATAGCCATGTTCAACGGAATTTTAGGAGGCATTGCAAGTTTTGATGGGTTCACCATTAGCTCTTTAAACATCAACTGGCATTTTAGCTCACTTAACCAAGTCATTGCCAACAACACGCCTTATGATTCCTTGTCTTTGGAATTTTTGTTGGGGTATATTTTTGCGCCCTTAATGTGGCTCATTGGTATTGCCAATGAAGATATGGCTTTGATGGGCCAGTTATTGGGTATCAAATTGGCTGCCAGCGAGTTTATTGGCTACATCCAACTGGCCGATTTAAAAAATGTCGCCAACGCCACGCATCTCAAATACGAAAAATCAGTCATCATGGCCACTTACATGCTTTGCGGATTTGCAAACTTTGCTTCTATAGGTATACAAATTGGGGGCATTGGGTCCTTGGCGCCTGGCCAACGCCAGCAATTGTCAAAATTTGGAATGAAAGCCTTGATTGGCGGTACCATTGCGTCTTTGATTTCGGCTACAATTGCTGGGATGATAATTGGATAAACCTGTGCCTGCGTTTAAGGAATCTCTTTGATGAAGCAAATACCACGTAACTCATATACCTGTTTATCTCAATAAAAAATGACCATCAAAAATTGTTAGGGGTTAATAACTTTTAATATAATAGCATTTTAAAAAACTCAGGTTCTCGGTCTTTTTTCTATTTTTAAAATCCAATAAATTTAGTCTAATCCAAAATGAAATTTTCGCTTTCGCGGAAAGTGCACATGAAACAATACCACGATTTAGTAACACACGTTTTAGAAAACGGAATTCAAAAAGGCGATCGCACAGGCACTGGCACCAAGAGTGTTTTTGGTTACCAAATGCGTTTTGATCTCAGCCAGGGCTTCCCCATGGTCACCACCAAAAAGTTGCATTTAAAGTCAATTATTTATGAGTTGCTTTGGTTTCTAAAAGGCGATACCAACATCAATTATCTTAATGAAAATGGGGTACGCATTTGGAATGCTTGGGCTGATAAAAATGGTGATTTGGGCCCAGTGTACGGTCACCAATGGCGCAATTGGAACAGTGAGGACATTGACCAGATCAAAGAGGTCATTGCCACGTTAAAAACCAACCCCAATAGCAGACGCATGTTGGTTTCGGCTTGGAATCCTTCCGTTTTACCAGACACTTCTAAATCTTTTGACGCTAACGTATCCAATGGCAAAGCAGCCTTACCGCCATGTCATGCTTTTTTTCAGTTTTATGTAGCCGATGGTAAATTATCCTGTCAACTCTACCAACGCAGTGCCGACATTTTTTTAGGCGTTCCTTTTAACATTGCGTCATACGCCTTATTAACGATGATGATGGCTCAAGTTTGTGGTTATGAAGCGGGTGATTTTATACATACCTTTGGTGATGCCCATATTTACAGCAATCATATAGAACAATTGGAATTGCAGTTATCTAGATCTCCAAGGCCTTTACCTCGCATGACACTCAACCCAAACGTGAAAAACATCTTCGATTTTAATTTTGAAGACTTTTCATTGGAACATTACAACCCACACCCGCACATTAAAGGTGCTGTAGCGGTTTAAACCTTAGCCATGAAGTATTTTTTCTGATGCCTTTATTGCTTTGGCATTTTAATTTAAAAGCTCAAAACAGTGGGAACATTGAGTCTACCGCTACGGAGGCAGTAAAGGTTATTGAACGTGTGCCCATTTATCCAGGTTGTGAAAACCAAGATACCAGCGCCAATCTAAAACGTTGCTTGTCCCAAAAGATTTCCAAACATTTTACTGATAATTTCAATACCACATTGCATAGCGACTCGCAACTCGCCCCAGACACTTATCGCATCAACATTATTTTTAAAATTAACTCAGAAGGTAAGATAGTTACTATAAGAGTCAGAGGTCGAGATCGGTTTTTGGAAGAGGAGGCCATTAGGGTCGCCAAATTACTCCCCAAAATGCAACCGGGAACTAAAAATGGTGTGTTGGTAGCTGTACCTTATTCCGTACCCTTGCTTCTAAACATGTTTAGCGCAGGCAAAAGTATAAATGAGAATGTGTCTGTATACCAGAGATTCAGAGGGTGTGATGAAAATTTAAGTTATGAAGAAGCCAAAAGTTGCTCGGAGCGAAAAATCATGAACTTTATCAAATTAAATTTTGACATTGAAATGGCAAGCGCAGTACTTCCGTTGAAAAAGTCTACCAAGTTTCAGTTAGAGTTCATCATTAACACAAAAGGAAAAATTGAACAGGTCAATGCCCAGGCCAACCATAAGGCGATTGCCATTGAAGCCATTAAAGTTGCAAAACGCTTACCTAAATTCAAGTCACCAGGCTATGCGGATGGCACTGCGGTTAATACGCCTTTTAAGCTTTTAATGACCTTATATTTTTAATTATTTGGTGCCTTCACCATCACAAAACCGAACTTAAAAAAAGCCCCAAGAAGGAGCTTTATTTTTTTTTAAAAACAAAAAGACTAGAGATTCAACACTCCATTTTCGGTACCAGCAAAGTCGTTCCAAGCATAAGTATCGGCTTGCTCATCATTAATAAAAGTACCATCTACCAAGTATCTAAACTCGTAAGAATTGTCTTTTGCCAAATCTACGCTTCCTTTAAAAGTTCCACTCTTTAATTTTTTCAATTTAACAGCCTTCTTCTCATTCCAGTCGTTAAAACTACCTAATACAGCCACATCTTTTGCGTCTTCAGCAGGTACAGTGAAAGTTACCTTACAAATAGGTTTGCTCTTTAAGTATTGTTTTGTAATCGCCATAATTATAATGAATTAATTTCTAAGGCAAAAGTATAAAAGAAACTGTGATATGACAATATTTACTCGCTTGTAAATGATACAATTATCAATTTGATAACTTTACACCTTTTAAAATAAAAATCGCCAAGTTTAACTTGCTGAAATTTAACGGATTCGCAAGAAAAGTATAAATGCTTATGGCTTGATTTTCATCAACTTAGACACTATATCGATTTCGATTTTCTTTTTGAGCTTAGCGCTTCGGAAATTTATACCGTTTGTGCCAAAAAATAGTAACTTTACATTGATTAAACACAACAGCATATGTTCGGAAAAAAGAAACCCGTTCCCCAAATAAATAAGGAACAATTAGCATTGATTAAAAATGCCGAAAGACGCATCAAACAGAAGAAACGACTTTACATTCACTTTGTAATTTTTCTCATCGGCTCGGTAGTACTCATTGTCGCGAACACGGTTTTAGACATTGGCAAAGATGTGTTGATATTTGGACTTAACTGGTTCGTTATCGCCATCATTCTTTGGTTTGTTCTGTTCATTTATCATTTTATAAGTGTCTTTATTACCAATAAATTTATGGGCAGCGATTGGGAAGATCAACAGCGCGATCTATTGGTCGCCAAACAGGAAGAGCGCATTGAAAAACTGAAACAAGAATTCCTCGCCAAAGAAAGCAAAATTGCCAAATCGCAAGCTTTTGAGGCTACCGCCACCTCAACACCCCCCTCTCAAAAAAAAAAGTTTGAACTAACACTCATTGCAGCAGCTGGCGAAGCAAATGGCATTGGCAAAAACGGAGACCTCATTTGGCACCTTAGCGATGATCTCAAACGTTTTAAGACCCTCACTAAAGGCCACTGCATCATTATGGGGCGTAAAACTTTTGAGAGTTTTAAAAATCCATTACCCAATAGAACCCATATTGTGATCACTAGACAAAGTAATTACACCGTACCGAATGGGGTTATTGTGGTTCATAATCTCGAGGATGCTTTAGATGCAGCAAGAAATGACGACAAACCTTTTGTGATTGGTGGCGGTGAAATTTACAAGCACGCGCTAGGTATAGCAGATAAAATTGAATTGACCCGCGTGCATTACAGCTTTCCAGATGCAGATACTTTTTTTCCGGAATTTGACACCTACCTCTGGAAAGAAACCTATAGAAAAGAACACGTTAAAGACGAAAAACACAATTATGCGTTTACCTTTTTAACTTATGAGCGCCAATAAACTCATCTCTCTATTGCGGATGCTCTCGATAAAGTTAAATGTCTGGCTATCCAACAATTAAATAAATTTGCGAATCATTAGACTTATGAAAGACCGTAAAGTCTATTCTTTAGTTTTTATCAATTCCTTTATAAAATAAGAAGGCAGAATCCCGGTCTTTTTCTGAAAGGCCTTAGAAAAGGCTTCAGCTGTATTAAATCCTATTTCATTGGCAATAGCCTGGATGGTGTATTTTCTAAAAATAGGATCAGATTTTAATTTTTCAATGCCATGCGCGATTCTCAAATCATTGATATACTGGCTTAAGTTTTTTTCTTGATATTTATTGAGGACAATGGATAAGTACTTGGTATTCGTGCCCAAACTCTTAGCGAGTTTACTTGAGCTCACATTTGGTTTCAAATAAGCCAACCGCGTTTCAAATTTATTTAATTCCTGAAGAATTTTGTCTACCGTCTCCTCTGGGACTTCTGAAACTGACACTGGTTTTATTGGGCGTTTTTCAGAAGCGCTTTCAATCAATCTTTTAAAACTGTTTTTATACGTTTGTTGCTTGTAATATAAATAGCCCAAACCAAGCATGCTAATTCCCAAGAGAACTGAAATTAACAAGGTATTGTAGGTCTTATTTTTACTGGATGCGGTCATGCTGGCAATGACCCCTTCTTTCTCAGCCATTAATTTTGGCAAATCATACTCCTTATTAAGTCGATGGTTTAAATATCTAAAATTGGCATCCAAGATGCTATCTGTATAAATTAATTTATCAATATAAAGTAATTGCTTATTCTTATCTCCCAAACTTTTATAGTGGGCCATGAGCTGTAAATAAACGTCTTTGATTTCAGGAACAATATACCCAGTAGCCACCATTAATGAATCGAGTTTTTTATAATACCCCAGACTTTGATGGTTTTTAGAAAGCGCGTTATAAGCTTTGCCCAAAAATAAGTAAGCGTCTATCAAATGAGAACGGTCAACAACTTCCGCATTTTTAGTGTTTAAAAGTTCTGGAATGATGTGCTCTATTTGTGCAACAGATTGTTGGGGCCTTTTAAGATTGTAATTGATGATGCCGGCATTCAATTCATACAAAAATCCAAGACCGTTATTGGTTGCAGTTTTTATATTGGCAGTATTCAAAAGCAATGCAGAATCCATCTGTTGATTCAAGCGATAAGTAGTTACCAATTCAGAAGTTGTCATTAAATAACCCGAAGAATCTTTTGGATATTTATTAAGGTATTTTACATCGTACTTTAGGCATGCTTTAAAAAGTGTCTTGGCATCTTCGTAGTAGCCTAATTCGCGTTTCAATAAGGCAATATTATAGTTTGCATAATTAATTGATATATCTGGGGCACCTTCCTTCAACAGCTCCAATTGTTTCAAACGGTTATCCAAAGACGCTTTAAAATGACCATGATAGCGCTCAATATACGCTTTTTTGCCATATAATACTTCTGGATATCTATCATCTACAAAACCGTTACTCGCTACAAGGGCACTGTCTATATATTTGGTGCTGCGCTTATAATCTGCTTCAAACATGTCTGCCAACAGATGATAGCCTTTTAACACCTCGAGGGTGTTGCTTTCTAATTTACCCTTTTTTAAGTACGCTTGCGCATACAATTCAGCTTTTGGGTTTCTATCGCCTAATGTATAAAACTTGCCATTTAAGGTTTTATAATCTTGTTGTAGCAATGAATCGGGAATTTGCAAAACTTGTCCATACCCCAAAGCGCCACCTATAAAAAGAAATAGGCAACCCACGTGTTTGATGTCTTTCGCGATAGAATGAACTGTCATTTATTGGGTTTAGGGCTCAAAAATATCAATATTCTGTGAGGAATCTACCTTTTAAATACGTTTTAAACAGCTTGGCTCTTATTCCAACTTACAACACTCTTTTTTATAATAAAAACCTAAAAATCAATTAGTCATAAAGCCAATAGTGTGTCTGTTTTCCCAGAAACACGGGTTATCATTCTTGCAAACTACACCTGATGTGCAATATATTCGCTAAAAATTAAACTTTATCCAAAAACCATATGAAGCGTATTTTCTTTCTCTTATTGGTTTTATTCATCAATTATACAAACTCCCAAGAGCTACAAACCCGAGAATTATTAGCGCCAGAATCCAGGTCGTATGACGATCTCGAGTTTTTAAAGGAAGAATTAAAGGATAAACGCTTAATAATGTTGGGCGAAACGACCCATTATTTTGGGAATATATTCGAAATGAAAACACGTGTCATCGAGTTTCTTCATGAAGAAATGGATTATAACACCATTGCCATGGAAGCATCTTTGTATGACATCTGGAAAAAGACTCAAAACGGTCCCATCAGCGCCGACGATTTTAATGATGCAGTTTATGGCGTTTGGGGTAACAGTCTCGAATTTCAACGATTGGACCAATACATTGTAGCAAATAATCTGAAAGTCATCGGCTTTGATTCTCAAATTGGCAATTCATCTGCCTTCATTGATGATTTTTTCGATTATGTGGAAGACAATCATCTAAAATTAAAACTCGACGAAGAAGATTTGGGGATTGTTATGGAAGGGATATTGGAAGATTTTAAGTTTGAAGAATACGACATAAAATTTAAAGATTTCGAAGCCGAAATACAACGCATCATCGCCAAAATTGAAAGTTCAAAACCTTCAGAACAAAACTACCACTGGGCACAAGTCACCAAAGGGCTTTTGGCCACAGCAAGAGATGCATACTATCACCCCGAGGCTATCCTTTCGTACGAATTCGTCAACAAGCAACATAATATTAGAGATGCTCAAATGGCAGATAATATTTTAACCTATATGGCTCAATATCCTGATGAAAAAGTTGTGGTTTGGGCAGATAATATTCACGTAATGAACAGCATGGAAAGTATCACCAAACCTGTTGTTAAAGAGTTTGTGCCAATGGGAAGCCACATTAAAAAGGCGCTCGGCACTGCAGTATATAGTTTAGGGACACTACATGCGAACGATTCGCTCTCGCACAAGACGGGTGTTTGGGATAAAACGCCAATACAAAATCCATCAATTGAGTATGAGCTGAAAGCATTAAAGAAACCTTTTTTATTTGTAAGTTCCAATCAAGCGGAAATGAGAAAAACAAAACAGCACCGGTTGTTAAGCTATTTGAATTTTATGGAAGGTCGTTTAGACCAGTTTCATGATGGTTATATATTCTTTAACCATGCCACGCTTTCTACTCCAAATATTCCCAAAGCAGGTGAAGAAGAAAAAATAGAAGGCATAGAACCAACTATTGCGACTTCCAAACCAGAATCCCGAAAAATCGACGACGTGACCTATTTTAAAGGAAAAATTTTGGATGCCGAAACCAACCAACCCGTTAGCTATGCCAATTTAATCATGAAAAACGAAGCGGTATATCGTGTGGCAGACGAAGAAGGCCATTTTGAATTCCCACAATATAAAGACACGCCAAAAAATGCAATCATAAGTGTCTCGTCTATGGGTTATGTTACGCAAAACATTCCGCTCAATCAACTCAATGCCACTATAATTTTGAAGCATAGTCTGGAAACCTTGGCTGAAGTGACCATCACTGCAAGACGTTCTGCTAAATCCGTCTTAAGGGAGACTGTAAAGAAAATAAAAATCAATCACCCTACAACACCCTTCAATTATAGCAGGTATAGTAATGTGCTACTGATTCAAAATGATGAAACCCAGTTAAATTTGGACATAATAACTGAAGAGTACGACCAGGGCTATCGCCAATTCAATAGATTGACCCAACGTGTGACACAAATAAAATGGAATAGAAATTTGTTAGGGGAAAGGCTGATTAGTACCCATCAATTATTCTTTTTTAGACAGAATGCGATTCGCTACGCTAATGTTTTGCACAAACGGAAATATAAAAAATTTGATGTCAATTTCATCAAATCAGATAAACCAGAAGATGAAGGCTTATATATTATTGCATTTAAAACCGACCGCGATAATTGGAATTACACAAATCGAAGCTACCCGACTACCTACAAAGGTAAAATCTACATTAATAAAGCCGATTTAGCCATTGTAAAAGTTATTGAAAATCGGGAAACCACTTTGAACAAAAAGGACATTGAAAACTATAAAGACCAAAACGTGTTACGATATGCTAAAAATTTTAACGAGCTAAAATTGAAGGAAGTAGACGTATACGAATACAGTAAAATGGAAGATGGAAAGTATTACGCCACCCGTTTCTACAGACAAGACTATACCGATTTTAAAGATGCCTCCAACAAAATAGGGAATAAAGTGTACATTTATAACTCCTCCCTCTACGATCTTAAAACCGAAAACGTTGAAGCGATTGATTATGATTATTACCAAAGAAATGAAACTTTGCTAAGACGTGTAGACTATGATGAAGCATTCTGGAATTCATTTCAAAATGAGGCGTATTTGAAATTTAACAATTAGAATTTAACACTCTTCATTTTAAAATCCCATAGCTGTCATTGACGAAATAAGGTGGCTTCATAAATTTTCAATAGACGGGTTTAGCCTAAATTGAATCTATCGCAATTGTTTTGTGTGAGCAGAACAATAAGTTTTGCTTAATTTTGGGGCATGATAAAAGACCTCCAACTTAGAGTCTCCATCCGCGAAGAAAAGCACCCCAATATTTTAACACTAAAATCTGCGGAAGTATTGGGTGTTTCCGAAAGCGCTATTTCCGCAGTTAAAGTGCTTCGGAAGTCGATTGACGCTCGAAAAAAACTGATTATTTTCAACTATAAAGTGACGGTTTATATCAACGAACCCGCCCCTGAATCGTCTAAGTATCATTTTGATTATAAAGAGGTGTCCAAGGCAAAACCTATCCACATCATCGGTTTTGGGCCCGCAGGAATGTGGGCAGCTTTGCGATGTATTGAGTTGGGCTATAAACCCATCGTGTTAGAACGTGGCAAAAATGTGAAAGAGCGAAGACGCGACTTAAAAGCAATCAATCAAGATCATCTCGTCAACGAAGATTCCAATTACTGCTTCGGCGAAGGGGGCGCTGGCACCTACAGTGATGGTAAACTGTACACCAGAAGTCTAAAACGTGGCGATGTACGCAAGATTTTTGAAAATTTGGTATTCCATGGCGCTACCGATCAAATTCTTGTAGATGCACATCCCCATATTGGTACCAACAAACTGCCAAAAGTGGTACAGAATATTCGTGAAACCATTTTAAAATATGGGGGCGAGATTCATTTTGAATCACGAGTCACCGATTTTGACATCAAAAACAAACGCATTACCGCTTTAAAGCTCCAAAACGGAAATGAATTCCCTGTAGAAAAGGTTATCTTGGCCACGGGCCATTCCGCTCGGGATATTTTTTATCTGTTGCAAAACAAAGACATTAAGCTCCAGGCAAAATCCTTCGCAATGGGCGTTCGGGTAGAGCATCCGCAACAAATTATAGATGGCATTCAATACCATTGTAAAACCGAACAGCGCGACGAGCTCTTGCCCGCTGCCTCTTATAGCCTAGTGGAGCAGGTACGCGATCGTGGGGTATATTCCTTTTGCATGTGCCCTGGTGGGTTTATTGTACCTGCAGCCACTGCCAATGGTGAAGTGGTTGTGAATGGCATGTCACCTTCCAAACGGAATAATGAGTTTGCCAATTCTGGAATTGTGGTTGAAATTAATGCGGAAAAAGACCTGTTCAAATATGAAGCCTTTGGGGCACTCAAAGGCTTGGAGTACCAGAAGGATCTAGAGCGTCTTGCTTTTACCGCTGGCGGAAGAAGCCAGGCTGCACCAGCCCAACGTTTAACCGATTTCGTAACCGGTAAATTGTCGGTCGACTTAAATCCAACGTCTTACCAACCGGGATTAAATTCCGCGCCATTGCATTCATTGTTGCCCAAGGCCATTGGTGGCTCACTCCGGAAGGGCTTTAAGGCTTTTGGTGAAAAGATGCACGGTTATTATACTTCGGAAGCTAATGTTATTGGCGTGGAATCTAGAACGTCTTCTCCCGTAAATATTCCCAGAAACGATACGTTGGCCCACCCAGAAATCAGCAACCTCTACCCCTGTGGAGAAGGTGGTGGTTATGCAGGCGGCATTGTTTCCGCAGCGATGGATGGTGAACGTTGTGCGGAAGCTGCATGTGATTGCGTGTAATCCTGTGCAATCAATCAAAAGGATAACTAATTAATTCCTATTTTTGCAGCGTTAACTTTTTACAGTAACCAAAATAAAATGCTTTTATAAAGAAGCGATACTACAGCATGAACGCATATATTTTTCCGGGTCAAGGGGCCCAATTTTCGGGAATGGGACTCGATCTTTATGAAAAGTCGCCATTGGCACAAGAGCTATTTGAAAAGGCAAATTCTATTTTAGGATTTCATATTACCGATGTTATGTTTGAAGGTTCTGCGGAAGACTTAAAACAAACCAAGGTGACCCAACCCGCTATTTTTCTGCATTCGGTCATTTTATCTAAAACTTTGGGAGACCATTTTAAACCCCATATGGTTGCTGGCCACTCTTTGGGAGAATTTTCTGCATTGGTTGCCAACGGAACCTTAACTTTTGAAGATGGACTCAAACTTGTTTCCCAGCGAGCGCAAGCCATGCAAAAAGCGTGTGAGGCACAACCCAGCACTATGGCTGCAGTTTTAGGATTGGAAGATGCTGTTGTGGAAAGAATATGCAACCAAACTGAAGGAATAGTCGTAGCTGCCAATTATAACTGTCCTGGCCAGTTGGTCATCTCAGGTGAAATTGCAGCGATAGAAAAAGCGTGCGAGGCCTTGAAAAATGAAGGTGCACGTCGTGCATTAATTTTACCCGTTGGCGGTGCATTCCATTCCCCTTTAATGGAGCCTGCTCGGGAAGAATTGGCTGCAGCCATTGAAGTCACTACTTTTAGCGAACCCAAATATCCCATCTATCAAAATGTAACCGCTGCTGCAGTAACTACAGCAAGTGCCATTAAACAAAACTTGATCTTGCAATTAACAGCGCCTGTAAAATGGACGCAATCGGTACAACAAATGGTTGCCGATGGGGCAACTCATTTTACCGAAGTGGGACCAGGGAAAGTACTACAAGGTCTCGTCAAAAAAATACATAAAGATGCCGAAACCAATTCTGCAACCTTAGACCTTAACGCTTAGAACCGCATGAAGTTATCTAGAACAGTACGTATTATCTTGCTTATTGCCTTCAATATCGGCATAGACCAAATTTCAAAAATATGGGTAAGGGCCACGATCGATCCAAGTGAACGCATCAAGGTCATTGGCGACACTTTTTTAATGATGAATGTTGAAAATGAAGGCGCCTTTTTAGGTATGGGTTCTGATATGAACCCAACCTTGAAATTACTCTTTTTGCTCGTTTTACCGATTGTGGTTTTAGGCTATCTGTTTTATTATATTATCACCAATAAAAACCTAGATAAAGTGAGTGTGTTTGCATTAAGTTGCATCGCGGGCGGTGGTATTGCCAACATTTTCGATCGCATCGTCTATGGATCTGTGACCGATTTCTTTTTCTTGGATTTTGGTGGTGTTTTTCATACTGGAATTTTCAACGTGGCGGACATGTCGGTCTCTTTCGGGATGATCATTCTATTTTATAGCAGTTTCTTTTTGAACAAAAAACGATCAACTTTATAGCATAAAAAAAACCTCAATGATTGAGGTTTTTATTTTTTAGAATTATGACTTTTTGTTATCGTGCTAAATTGCACTCTTCACAATCCTTAACTTTTCCGTAATAAGTTTCTCTATATTTATGTAGGGTTTTGTAAGGGATACTTAAGAAATGTTTTTTGATATAAGTTACATTTGTCGTTAACGAACCCATCTTTCTAGTAAATCGTCCTTCAGCCTTGGTGTGTCTTTTAATATGTATCAGTTTCATTGGTTTTCAATTATCATTCATCACAAAGAAACGAATTTTTTAGGAAACTCACAATTATAATTGGCTAACTCGTTGTTAATCATCGTATTAAATACGAATACTTAAAATTCCTCTACAAATTGTTATGATATCTATATTCTTAAGCGCTATCCATTAAGAAATATTCAAGCTCATTTATGAAGATTTTCCTAGCCTTCATTAAAAATGCACCGTTTTGCTAAGTTGAAAAATCTTGATTTGGAATTCAATTTTGAGCGACGCCATCGGCAATAAAAACGATTTTTAATGGCTTAATGCCTGCTGAGTTTGGAGCAATATTCAGATGCGCTTCTCCCCCACGAGTTACTTCAAAGGCAATTACATTTGGGATCCGTCTTTTCGGCTTTAGTTCAACTAAATACCTTTTCCAATTACAGTTCCAATCAGTAAAAAAATTAAAGACCAAAACGCCTCACTTGGGATTAATGACGTATTACAAATTCCGAATTTTTTGCTCCCAGCGCCAAGCCGATCGCATGGCATCGTCAAGTGAGGATTGCGCTTTCCAGCCCAAATCGTTATTGGCCTTTTTGGTATTTGCATAAGCAGTAATAACATCACCGTCACGCCTTGGGGCATATTTAAAGTTAAGTGATTTGCCCGACACACGCTCAAAAGAGTGTATGACCTCCAAGACGGAACTGCCTACACCCGTACCGACATTAAAGGTTTCAAAATTGGCATCGTTGTTGGCATTTAACAAGCGCTTGAGCGCTATAACGTGTGCCTTTGCTAAATCGACGACATGTATGTAATCTCTAATACAAGTGCCATCGGTAGTGGGGTAATCTTTTCCAAAGACCGACAAACAATCGCGAAGACCTGCTCCTGTTTGTGTTATAAATGGCACTAAATTTTGAGGAACTCCTAATGGCAATTCTCCAATCATGGCACTGGGATGCGCCCCGATGGGATTAAAATACCGCAACGCAATCGCGTTCAAATTCTTAGAGACTTTACAGGTATCAGCAATGATTTCCTCTCCAATTTGCTTGGTATTACCGTAAGGAGATTCAGCAGCTTTTATTGGAGCACTTTCTGTAATTGGCATTTCATCTGCTTGGCCATAAACCGTGCAGGATGAACTGAATATGAAATTGGAATCCTTCAGTTTCAAAACCTCCTTTAAAACATAAACGAGTGTATTGATGTTGTTTTCATAATACAACAACGGATTTTCGACACTTTCTCCTACCGCCTTACTTGCAGCAAAATGAATAACGCCTGAAATGTCACCGTGTGACTTAAAAAAAGAGGTCAAGGCTGTTTTATCCTTCATATCCAATTGCTCAAAAATTGGAGTACTGTTGGTAATTGCCTTAATACCGTCTAAAACCGCTTCCGAAGAATTAGAAAGATCGTCAATTATCACAACTTCAAAACCTTCATTTTGAAGCTCAACAACCGTGTGAGACCCTATAAAACCGAGCCCACCCGTAACTAATATTTTTTTCATGAATTCTATGCGTTAATAAATTTGATAAGCGTCGCGGTGATAAACGCAATTTGCTCTTCATCCAACTCTGTGTGCATGGGTAAGGAAATCACTTCCTTTACAAGTTGGTTGGTGGTCTTAAAATCTGCCTCCTTATAACGCTCATCCTTATATGCTTTTTGCAAATGCAAGGGGATAGGATAATACACACCGCAAGGAATGCCATGCTCATTGAAATGTTTAACGAGAGCATCCCGTTTTCCGTTAAGAATACGCAAGGTATATTGATGAAACACATGACAGTCGCAAGTATCGCAAATACCTGAGCACACATCGCGCCCAGTTGGAATTACTATGTGTTTTTCGTTTTCAAAGGCTTTATTATACGCTCTTGCAGCATTTCGACGTTGTGCATTATACGTGTCCAACTGTTTCAGTTTAATATCTAAAATGCCCGCTTGAATAGAATCCAATCGAGAATTAACGCCTACCACATCATGATGGTAACGCTCATACATCCCGTGATTCACGATGCCCCTAATCGTGTGCGCTAAAGCATCATCATTGGTAAAAATAGCACCACCATCCCCATAACATCCTAAATTTTTAGAAGGGAAAAATGACGTTGAAGCGACATGCCCCATAGTGCCAGATTTCACTTTCGTGCCATCTTTATAGGTATAATCTGCACCAATGGCTTGGGCATTGTCCTCTATAACGAAAAGGTTGTGTTCCTTCGCGATGTCCATAATGGCTTCCATGTTCGCGCACATTCCAAATAAATGCACCGGCACGATGGCTTTCGTTTTTGGTGTAATTGCCTTTTTTATGGCGTCAATATCAATATTAAATGTCACCTCATCCACATCAACCAAAACAGGGGTTAACTGCAACAATGCAATAACCTCAACAGTTGCTGCAAACGTAAAATCGGCAGTAATGACTTCGTCTCCTGGTTGAAGCCCCAGACCCATCATCGCAATTTGCAACGCATCGGTACCATTGGCACAAGGAATCACATGTTTGACTCCTAAATACGTCTCTAAGTTTTTTTGAAATTCATGAACCTTGGGTCCATTAATATAGGCTGTAGACTCTAAAACCTCTAAAACCGAAGCATCTACCTCCTCTTTTATCTTGCTATATTGACCCTTTAGGTCAACCATTTGAATTGTTTTCATACACCACGAAATTACAAAAAATCGTATCATTTAACAATGAAATGATTCTAAAGTACTGTATTTTCGCATAGCACCAATACCTGTTGTCTTGTACTCTTTTGGAATCCTCCTCTTTCGATTTATACTAAAACTACTCTCCTTTTTCAATCAAAAAGTCAAAAAAGGAGTTGTGGGGCGAGCACATAGTTTTGAAATTTTAGAACGTTGTTTAAAAAATGGCGATCGAACGCTTTGGTTTCACTGTGCCTCTTTGGGCGAGTATGAACAAGGGCTGCCTGTGTTTGAGTTGCTTCGGAAGCATTATCCCAACCACAAAATTCTCCTCAGTTTTTTCTCCCCTTCAGGTTATGAAATTAGAAAGAACAGCCCGATAGCGAATGTAGTCATCTATCTGCCTTTAGATAGCCCTCAAAACGCAAAACGCTTTATCAAATTGCTGAGGCCAGAACTGACTGTTTTTGTAAAGTATGACATTTGGCCCAACTATTTAAAAGCCCTAAAAGGCTATAATTTAAAAGCAATTCTCATTTCGGCCAATTTCAGAAAAAACCAAATCTATTTTAAACCCTATGGCAAAATACTTCGGGAAGCCTTATTTGCTTTTGAACATATTTTTGTACAAGAAGCAGCTTCAAAAAGCTTATTAGAATCTATAGGTTACATGCAGGTGAGCGTCTCTGGCGACACCCGGTTTGACAGGGTATCCAACCAGTTACACATAAACAATCACCTTGGGTTTATCACCTCATTTAAAGGCGAAAGTACTTGTGTGGTGATTGGCAGCTCTTGGCCAGAAGATGAAGCTATTTTGTTACCCTTTATCAACAAGACTGCTTCAGGAACTGTAAAATTCATTATTGCACCCCATGAAATTAAACCTAGTCACATTCAGGATATTCAAAAGAAACTGACGGTTAAAACCATCTGTTTTTCAGAAAAAGACGGTAAAAATCTTTCAGAATTTTCAGTATTGATTTTAGACACCGTTGGTTTGCTCTCTAAAGTATATAGCTATGCCGATGTGGCCTATGTTGGTGGGGCCATGGGTCACACTGGTTTACATAATATCTTGGAACCTGCTGTTTTTGGAGCGCCCATAATTATTGGCCATAACTATTTAAAATTTCCGGAAGCCACTGCAATGATTTCAGATGCTGGGGTCACTTCGGTTAAAAACGAACACGAACTGAAACTCCTTCTACAGCGCTATCTGGAATCACAATCGCTAAGAACTCTGGAAGGCAAAAAGAATTCGGATTACGTGAAACTGCACCAAGGTGCTGTAAATGAGGTCATGACCTACCTAGATCTATCTGTTAAAAATTGTTAATTTCGGCTTTTTTTATTGCTAATTAGTTAGTACTTTCGCGCCTTTAAACAACCTAAATTTATTATTATGAAAAAATTAATGTTAAACCTTGTTTTAGCTTTGGCACTTGTTATCTCTGTAACTTCTTGTAGAGAAACTAAAGATGGTGCTGAAAACACAGCTGATGCAATAGAGAATGGTGCAGAGAATGCAGCAGAGGCTACTGAAGGTGCTTTGGAATCTGCTGGTAAAGCAATTGACAATGCAGTGGATGAAACTAAAGAAGCAGGTGAAGCTGTAGGAGAAGCAGTTGATTCTCTTAAATAAAACGAAAACAACTCATTCATAAGAATTTTTATAAAAAAACTCGATACTTGGTATCGGGTTTTTTTTGCACCAATCTCACTTTAGTCAACTAAACTATTGAATTAAGATGGCGGATTATCGCTTGCTAACGACATTGAGGGTAAGACCCAGCACGATACACAAAATGCCAAGCACGCTCCAAAGTGTATATTGCTCTTGAAACCATAGCAAACCAATCCCCATGGTAAAAATGACTTCGAGATATTTTAAGGGCGCTACTTGATTGGTCTCTCCTATCTGCATGGCTTTGGTCATATAATATTGTCCGAAGTAGCCAAAAACCCCTAAACTCGCAAAGATTGCCCACTCCATTCCGGAAGGGCTTCTCCAGTTTCCAATGGCCAATACGCCCGCTATAAGTGTGGATAAAACCATAAAAAAATTAACCACCACCAACGGATGATCGGCACTGCCAATTTTACGAATACTAATGTATACGAAACCTGCGAAAATCGCTGATATCAAGGCGTATAGCAAACCAATACTTTCTACTTCGGCATCAAATCCCTTTAAAATCACCACACCTATAAAGGCTAAAATGAAAAACAACCATTGTATGGGTTTTATCTTCTCCTTTAACAAAAAAATAGCAAAAAGTGCAGCAAAAAGCGGAGCGATATAGCGAATGGAAACCGCGGTTCCCATGGGCATATATTTGAGTGATTTAAAGAAAAACACCATGGAAATTAAGCCCACTATACTCCTTAAAAGAAGTAGCATTCGCTTATTTCCCAAGGGTGCCAATTTCAATTTTATCAATAAGGGCACCGTGAAAAACAGCGAACCCAAGGACCTAAAAAACACGATTTGATACACATTAAATGTGTTGAGTTGTTTTACAAATGTATTTAAAAAGGTAAACGCCAAAGCGCTAATGATCATGTATGGGATGGCTTTCTTCAGAACGTAGATTTAGGTCAAAAATAACAAAATCCTCGCAGTCACAATTTCTTAAGCACCATTAATTTCTTCCAGCCATTACCTTCGTAACTCCGCAATCAAGATCCAAAAAACGATATGAGTTCATTAAGCCTATAATTCAGTCATAAAAAGGGGTCATAAATCGTTATTTTTACAGGTTCTATGCACTATTTGGAGATGTTTTTGATTATATTTAAGCTATAACATTAAACCCTAATTATGCTTAGACATTTCATCACCTTAATTACTATTTCTACTCTTTTTATTCGTCCGTTAATTGCCCAAGAGGTTCAGGTTTCCAATCGTTCTGAATTTGATGCTGCCCTCAAATCCTTATCTGCGGGAGGCACCATTGTTTTATCCAATGGCAATTGGAAAGATGTGGAACTTAATGCTTATGGCAAGGGCAGCAAAGAGGATCCGGTAATCATTAAAGCGGAAACTGCTGGCGAAGTGATTTTATCTGGAGACTCCAGCTTAAATATTTATGGGACTTACGTTATTGTTAGCGGACTTTGGTTTAAAGATGGGCATACCACTCAAAAATCTGTGGTTCAATTTCGGAAAGATTCTAAGGAGTTTGGTACGAACTGTCGATTTACAAATTCAACCATTTCGTATTATGGCACCAAGGATGCTAATAACAAAAACCATTGGGTAGATATTTGGGGCAACCACAACCGTGTGGATCATAATAATTTTACAGGCAAATTATCAGAAGGTACCACAGTTGTAGTTTGGCTAAAAGAATCAGAAAATATAGAAAACCATCATCAAATAGACCATAATTTTTTTGGGCCAAGACCCGATCTCGTCAAAAACGGTGGAGAATCCATCAGAATTGGAACCAGCACCAATTCTAAAAAATCTTCAAAAACCTTGGTGGACTATAATACCTTCAAAAATTGTGATGGCGAGATAGAAATTATTTCGAACAAATCTGGCGATAACATTTTTAGAGGCAATCTCTTTATTGAGAGCAAAGGCACACTTACATTGCGACACGGTGACAATGCCTTGGTTGAAAACAACGTCTTTTTAGGAAACAACGTGCCAAATACAGGAGGAATTCGTGTTATCAATTCTGGGCATATTGTGCGCAACAACTTAATGATAGGTCTTACGGGAGAGGGTTATCGCGGACCAATTAGCATTATGAATGGTGTTCCAAATTCACCCCTCAACAGGTATGAGCAAGTAAAAGATGTGGATATTGAGAATAATACCATCATCAATTGTGGGCCAATGACCTTTGGCGCAGGGAAAGACGACGAAAAATCCTTGCCCCCTGTCAACAGCGTTTTTGCCAACAATTTGATTACAAATACCAATTCTGGAAAAATATATGATGCTGAAGATTCTATGGATGGCATCAATTTTCAAGGAAATATTGTGGATAGTGATGCAGCGATTGATGTGCGCTATTTCACAAAAGCCAGCATTGATTGGGCGATGCTTAAGAACATTCCCATGCCAACGGACGCGAATGAAATTCTAAAATCGGTTAAAAAAATGCCCAAAAGTCCAGATATGGATATTACGGGCGCCCAGCGGGATGTGTATGTGGCTGGTGCTTTTAATTTAAATAATTCAAGCTTTCCAAAAGCACTATTAACCAAAATAGGCCCAGGATGGACACCACATATTGTAACACCAAAAGTATTGACCCTCCCCACAGAACTTGAGGTAGAACCCGGTGTGGGCACACTTAGAAAAGCTATTGACAAAGCGCCAAATGGAGCGATCATAAAACTTAAAGCTGGCAACTATTTTTTAGACAAAAGTATTCGTGTTGATAAACACCTTAGCATAAAAGGAGCAACCGATGGTGAAACCATAATTGTTGCCAATGAAACCTTGGAAAAAGCACTCACCTATATATTCCGTGCAGAAGAGGGTGCGCGTTTACATTTGGAACATCTGGTTATGGATGGATCGAGTAGTGAACCCATAAAATATGCCATCGTTTCTCCAGATAAGGACGAGGCCAAGACTTATAGTGTTTTTGCAGATTATTGTACGTTTAAAAATTTCACCAATACCAATGGCGGGAGTATTTACAAAGCCTATAATGGCACAAAAGCCGACACCTTGAGTTTCACCAACTCCACCTTTAAGGATAGTTACCGCGGATTGAATTTATCTTACGACAAGGATAATTTTGGACAATATAATGCGGAAGTGATTCTCTTGAAAAACAGTAGCTTTACTAACCTGAAGGAATTTGCGCTCAATTACGTTCGAAGCATTAGCGACCCAAATATGGAGGGAGGCACATTGCTGGTAGATCATTGCGTTTTTAGTGACGTGAACAATGAAGCCGATGGTAGAATCTTACGAACCAATGGCATTCATAACGTCATTATTTCAAACAGCGCATTTGTAAACAGTTACCGCATTAAAAACCCAATAAGTCTTGCTGGTTTTTCGAACAGTATTAACAATTGTCTTTTTGATGATAGTGGCTTTTTAAAAACAACCAAAGGCGCTTCAGAAGAAAATATTATCTATAAAAACCCGAAATGGGACGATAGGGATTTATTTATACCAAGCAAAAATTCTCCTTTACTGAAAGCGAACAACGGGATTGAAACAATTGGATTGCTACAAAATTAGCACCCAAGAGATGCTTCAAAAACCAAATTAAAAAACCGCAATAACAATCTGCATCTGTTATTGCGGTTTTTTATTTTTCCTTTTATGACCAGTGTTTCAGTTTGAGTTTTGGATGCTGCTTCAGGAAATAGTTAGGGTTCCCCTCTGGCGTAAGCTTTTATTCCGAAGTCACTTCATTGTGCTTACTGAATTTCCAATGAAACACTTTTCTTTTCAGGAATAAAAAACCAACCAAGAGTTAAAAAAAAAGCGCTCTCCAAATAGAGAACGCCTTTAAAACTCGAAACTAATCTATGAAAAACAAAATGTTCTTATTGAATCACAATTTTTTTAGTGGCAGTAGCGCTACTGCTATTTACCTTTAAAATGTAAACGCCCTTTGTTAAACGAGACACATCAATTTGGTCATTTGCCAAAGTGGATTGTGACAGTACTTGCTTACCTAGAATATCAAAAATTGCAACGCCTGAAATTTCTTGAGAAGTTGTTGACTTAATCGTCAATGTAGTTTTTGCAGGGTTAGGATAAATACTCAAGCCTTGAAAAGGCTCCGCTTGATTTAAGCCCAATGTATTTTGTGATGGATTTGGAGAACCAATATGGTTAAGTTCCGAACCACCGAAACTCTCTGGATAAGCTTTACCTGTAGAGGAACTAATGGCCCAATTTTCAACTGTTAAATCATCTACACTGGAAAGGTCTCCACCTACCCAATCGGAAGTAGTAACATCGTTTGTAACTGTAGACCCAGTTGAATTTCCAATTCTGCCAGCATAATCAAATTCCGTAATGGTAGAGACAATAGTTGCTGTAGGAGGTGCTAAAAGTGTTGGTACGATATCTTCTTCTGCAAAAACAACATTGGAATAGGCGAACTCATCATGAGGCAAAGTCCCGTCATCATCTGCAAACGAAATTCCGTCCAAAACCGTCCATCCTTCATAAATGGCTCCATCAGGAATCCCATTTTCATCAGTATCAATATCGTCATCACTCGATGGTGGGGTATCGGTTTGTATCAATAAAAACGTATGGGATTTGTCTTCCAGCTCACCATCGGTCACATCCAATAAAATAGTAGCTTCTGGGTCAACAGTATAGGGATGCCCCGAGGTTAGTATCACCAAAATCCCATTTGATCCCAACACCTGACCAGACAAATCTATAATGCCTCCCTGCGGGCAAGTGGTTACGCCATCATTATTAACGGTACAGCCATTGGAAGCATCACCATTAGATTCTACATCTCCCGCGCCATTGTCACTACTGGTAGATTCTACGTCACCTTCTATTTGAACTATATAGGTGCCCGAAGGAATGGTCGCATTCGCCTCGCCTCTAATCTCAATGAACTCTCGCGGACTATCATCACCAGGAGGGCTCACCATGATCTCATTAATGTAAAGCTGAGCACTCATGAGCTGAACAGCTCCAAGTACTGCCATAAAAAGTAATGTTTTTTTCATAATTATTTATTTATAGTTATTGAATAAATTTAAATATTTGGAAGCTATTAATAGTCCGAGATGGTGTGCGAAATTGTTCAAATTTCTTAAAAACAGACCTTTAACTTAATTGGTTTACCAAACTGGTTTACCAAATATACTTAAAAAACGCGTATCGAAAAACTTATTGTTAAAAATTTGCTCTTTCTAGGGTTATTTTTAAAGTTCTTAGCGGATAATAACAACCCCAACCACAGGACATTGCAAATTCACTACCCTAACCTCAATCTACAGTTAAGTAGGTTCCCTTGAAACTTTGATTAATTACCATCATCACCATGGGCTTATCTTTTGAATCGCGTGTTACTTCAATCGACGCTTTTCCGTTTGCCATTTCAATAGATTCGCTTCCGGTGGGCGTGCCCATACTTTTGAAGGTTTCTCCTCCAGAGAGGCATTGAAAATAGACGCGTTTTTCATAATCCAAGCAACGCAAGCCTTCAGCATCTACAGCAATGGCGGTGAGCAGGTAATTACCATTCTCTAGCACTTTATAGTCTAACGTTAAGCCTTTGGCGTTTCCGTTTTTAACATATCTATAGTTGAGTTTCAATTCGTCTTTGACTTCTTTTCCATCTATCGATTTTCCTACGGAAACCAATATATTTTCACCATCCTCAAAATTCAAGTTCCAATTTAATCCTGCTGCAGGAAACGCCTTGATGTCGCGCTTTTTAGTGCCCAGACTTTTTCCATTTAAAAACAATTCCACTTCCGGGCAATTACTGTAAACACTTACATCGCGCGAGGTGCCCACTGGGCCTTGTCGCTCTGTCCAGGTATGTGATTCTATATAGGTAAAGGGATCTGTTTTGTTCCAGTAGCTTTTAAAAACGTAAAAGGCATCTTTTGGAGTATTCGCTCTATCGACCAATCCTTTTTGATTCATATAAGGAATGGCGTTTTCTGGTCTAAGCGGTGTGCCAAAATCTTTAAAGGCCCATTGTGCATTACCGATAAACGTGGAATCGTTTTCAGATATTCTTAAATGCCAATCAAACAAATCGACAATATAATTTTCGCTCCAATCCCCTATTTGTGCAATGTTGGCCACATCGGTTTGTACAATCGCTTCCTCCCAGCCATCTGCTTGAATTTCGCCTTCACCCGTAATTGGGGTTTCACTATGTCGCCCCAAATGGCTAGAACCGCCATATTCCGTATGGAAAAAATGCTTGTATTCTGCTTTGTATTTGTCTATCGCTTTCTGGTAACTTTTATAGCTCCCTGAATACCATCCCGACCATATTGATGGCGAAAACACATCTACAATATCGGCGCCTTCATAGTATTTTCTTATGGCTGTTTTACGAGACGGGTCCAACTCGTGGGCATAATCGTTAAGTTCACGTAAATACGCATTCATGTTTTCGGTATTATCCCCATCCTCAAAATCGGGCAACCAATACATCTCGTTGCCTAATGACCAAATAATAACACTGGGGTGATTGTAATTTTGGGCAATGATTTCCTTGAGCATGGTCTTGGTGTTCTTTTTCCATTTCTCGTTTCCTAAGCCACCACGACACCAAGGCAACTCGTCCCACACCAATAAGCCCAACTCGTCACAGGCTTTATAAACTTCCGGATCTTGAGGGTAATGTGCCAACCGCACAAAATTGGTACCCATCTCTTTAATAAGTTCCATATCTGCTCTATGTTGCGCGTTGCTCATGGCTGCGCCAACCCCTGCATGTTCTTCGTGTCTGTGGGTGCCTCTTAAAAGTAAGCGCTTTCCGTTGAGGTAAAAGGCGCCATGATCCTTAAACTCAAACCAGCGAAAACCAACTTTATCTGAAATTTCATCCTTTAACTGGTTGTTCTCCAAAAGTTGAACCTTTAGCGTGTAAAGATTGGGGTGATCGGTGTCCCAAAGTTTGATGGTCTTGAGGGCTTTAAAATTTATTTCCGAAGAATTATGGGATACCTTAAACTTTTTGGTTGCCACCTGATTGCCATTGGCATCAGATAAAATCGCCAAGACAGATGTATTCACAGTTGAATTATTGACGGAAACACTCGCCTTTAAATCTGCATTTTCGTTAGAAACATTTGGCGTGGTAATCTTTAAATTCGATAAGTGTTGCTTTGTTAAGGTTTCCAACCACACATCTCTCGTAATGCCCCCAAAGATGAAAAAATCACTCTTTTGCGAAGGAATAACCTCAATGTCATAGCTATTATCAACTCTCACCAAAATCTCATTGCTTCCTACGGTAACATCGGCAGTGATATCGATGGTAAACCCAATGTACCCACCAATATGCCCACCAACGTGTCTTCCATTGACATATACTTTGGACGTAATGTTGACCCCTTCAAAATAAAGTTGATACGTTTGACCGGTAACGATAGTTGGAATGTTTACATCTTTTTTATACCAGCTTCCGGAGCGTCTGTAACCTGGCTGTAGATCGGTTGCGTCTAAGGCGTTCCAAGTATGTGGTAAATTGATCGCTTCCCATTGGGTTGCCTTAAGGGCATCCTCGCTATTTTGGGTATCGTTCTCTAAATACAACCAATCTGTGTTAATATTCACCTTACTTCGCTCTTGCTTAACATCTTGCAAGGTGGTGGCGAAGGACTGTAAAATAGCAAAAAAGAAAAATAGGTTGGTCAATTGCGCAAGGGTAGGTTTCATCATCTATTTTAAGTTTTTTAATCGGATCAGGGTTTCTAAAAAATAATAATCGCCATAAACGATAGGCCCATCAACTTCGTCATTCTTTGGCCAATTGCCTGTGCTGTGGTCTAAAATAAACGGGGCTGTATTATTACTTTGCAACACGTACTCATCACTTTCAAGACTCTTGATCACCTTTTTACTGTAGTTGAGGTAATCTTCATTTTTAGTGTACCCATATAGCTCCACCAAGGCCGATGCAATTAAGGTTGCTGCGGAAACATCTCTTGGCGCCTTGGGTATTGACGGATCATCAAAATCCCAATACGGTATACCATCTTCTGGCAGATTAGTGTGTTTTAAATAAAATGCTGCAGTCGCATTGGCCTGTTTTAAATAGATTGGGTCTTGCGTATAGCGATAAGCCATTGTGTAACCATAAATAGCCCAACCTTGACCTCTTGCCCAAGAGGATTCATCATTAAAGCCTTGATGCGTTATTTTTAATCGGGGCTCATAGCTTAGCGTATCATAATCGACCACGTGATAGGTGCTGTGATCTGGTCTAAAATGATTTTTTAAGGTGGTATTGGCGTGAGCCACAGCTATTTTATGAAAGCTGCTGTCTCCTGAAATTTTTGTGGCTTCAAACAGAAGTTCCAAATTCATCATATTATCAATGATCACGGGAAACTGCCAGGTTTCCTTATTAAAATCCCAAGAGCGGAGGCTTCCGATTTTGGCATTGAAACGTGTGCTCAATGTTTGTGCACTTTCCACAATTACTTTTTTGTAATACTCGTTATTGGGTTCTGCTACGAGTCCGTTTCCAAAGCTACAGAAGACCTTAAACCCCATATCGTGGGTGCGATCGTTGTGCTTTTCCTTCTCTATAAAGACTGTCCATTTTTCGGCTTTATCCTTATAGGCGGTATCACCCGTAAGTTCATAGAGCTGCCAAAGGTTGCCCGCAAAAAAACCACTGGTCCAGTCTTTGGAGGGCACTTTATGAATGGTTTTATTTTGAGGGTCAAAACTTCTTGGAAAACCTACCGAATCCAGGGGGTAGTCTAAAAGCTTTTTATATCGGTTTTGTGCTGTGGTACCGTTCGTTTTTTTTGAATGTAATTGGTCTTCATCTTTGGACTTGCACGAGGTTAGGAGTGCAAATCCAAGAATAAAGACGCAAAGGCTAACTCTAATCATTTAATCATCACTATTTAATAGCCTGAATTATTAGGCTGTAAGTTGGGGTTTCGTTGAAGTTCATCGGCTGGCAAGGGCAATAAATAATCTCTGGAGGCACTAAAATTAGGTTGTTGTTCCAACCCGTTGGCACCAAAGGCTTGATCGCCCAATTGACGTCTCTTGATATCGTACCAGCGCTTAAACTCGAAGGCCAACTCCAATCGTCTTTCTTCTAACACCATGGTTCTAAAATCGCTTTGAGACATGCCCGAAGCCACATCTAGAGGAAAATTGGATAAGGTACCCGCTTGATTTCGGGCGCGTGCTCTTACACGATTTACGTACGAGGCTGCTTCCGATGATCCCGGAGTAATTTCATTTAATGCTTCCGCAGCAATTAACAATACTTCTGCGTAACGCATTTGGGCATAATTGTGCTCAGTCCCTCTACCATTACCATTTGAAGTTTGACCTGGGAACCTAATGTATTTTGCGATATAGGCACTAGGAATGTTTCGGGAATCAAAATTTGGGAAGTTTGTAAAAGGTTCTACATTGCTATTGAATACTGCAACCGTATCCAAACTTACACGCTTTCTATAGTCTCTGCCATCCCATCGGTTATACACTTCAATACTTGGCACCGCCACAGACCAGCCACCACCAAGACCATCTTCCGCAGCTCTAATTCCTGTTAATGCTGCTTGATAATCTTGCCCGTAATCACCGTCTCTAAACCCGTTAAAATCTATGGTAAAAATGGCCTCATTTAAACTGGGCTCCACAGTGGCCTTAAATAAGTCCTGAAAATCTTCTGCGAGTCCAAAATTGTAAGTGCCCTCATTATCGATCACACTCTTCGCCTCGGCATAGGCCATTTGAAAATTTCCCATGGTCAAGAAAACATCGGCAAGATATGCGGATGCACTACCCTTAGACGGTAAAGAGCGTGCTGGCTGGGTGTTTGGCAACCAGGCCTTGGCGAACTCTAGATCGGCAATAATATTGGCGTAAACATCGGCTTGAGAGGTTTTTGAAATGGCTCCCGCTGCTTGAGCATCGGTAACCGGGGCATCCAAATACGGAATATCCCCAAATAAGCGCACCAAATGATAATACGTAAATGCCCGTACAAAATAAGCTTGTGCGATAACGGGGTTGATTTGCTCATCTTCCAAGCCTAAGGAGTTTCCTCCGGAAATGGCTTCATTGCACCCTCCAATTATTTGATAGCAGAAGGGCCAAAAAGCGGTGATCATGCCATTATCATCGGTTACTGTAAACTTATCATGGTCTATACGCCTTGTAGCTGTACCCTGATCTCCAATTAGCGCCATATCACTTCTTAGCATGAGCGGTAGGGAGAGTTTTCTTCCCCAAACATCTTCAGTCGCCAAGTTGCCATACGTCCCATTTATAACGGTTTGAACATCTTGTGTTGTTTTATAAAAGCCATCTGGTGAAAAAAGCGATACGGGCTCTTCCTCTAAATCTGAGCACCCCACAATGAAGAGGCCTGCCAAAAGGAATAAATATTTTAAATTTTTCATCTGTTTAAATTTTTTCGATTTAGAATAACTCTTAAAGTTACTCATGTTCAGTTAATTAAAATCTCAAGTTCACGCTAAAGGTGATCGACTCCAAATTAGGATAGTTTCCGTAATCAAATCCCCTACTCACATTGCCACTGTTGGCATTGGAATTGTTTTGGGCTTGGTAACTGGCCTCAGGATCTGTACCAGGATAATCGGTAAACGTCAAAAGATTTTGTCCGCTGAGTGACACACGAATGTTCTCCATTCCAATTTTTTCTGTGATCTGTTGTGGCAAGGTGTAGCCCAATGCAAGGTTTTTTAATCTTACATAAGAACCATCATACACAAACCTTGACGTGATCCTTTTGGTTCGCACTGCTGCGGAAGGCACATTGGTATCTGTATTTTGTGGGGTCCACGCATTGAGTGCTGCTGTAGTTGCATTTGAGCCACCGGAGGCAAGCTCCAAAAAAGTATAACTAAAAATATCACCACCCACTGCACCTTGAAAAAATACACCCAAATCAAAGTCTTTGTACTTAAAGGTGTTATTAAAACCAAACGTATAATCTTGGTTGGGGTCTCCAATAATCTTACGATCGTCTGAAGTGATCATGCCATCACCATCAATATCGGTAAACAACTCATTACCTGCAGCTTCTTCTCCTGCAAAGGTGGCTGTGCCCTCTGGTAAACCGTTTCCTTGATAAACGCCTTGGTATTCGTACCCATAAAACTGGCCCAGTGCTTCTCCTTCTCTAAGGATATGGGTTTCATCTTGTAAAAAATGACCTGGAGCAGAATCTAAAAACACATCATCTCCATCTAAAAGGCTTACCATTTTATTTCTGTTTCTTGACCAATTTAAATCTGTAGTCCAAGAAAAATTATCGGTACGAATGTTACGACTCGAAATCGTGATCTCAACACCTCTATTTTGAACTTCCCCCACATTCTTCAACGAATTTAAAACGAAAAACCCAAAGTATTCTGGCGCAGTACTATCGCCCAAAAGCAAGTCTTTGGTATCAATATTATAGACATCTACAGTTAAGCTAAAGCGATTTTTCAAAAAACTCATATCCAAACCAAAGTTGGTGTGGTATGAGGACTCCCATTTTAAATCTGGATTGGCACGTTGGTTGGGCACCACCGCATTCACGGTCTCGTCACCAACCACTGCATAAATAGATCTAAAGCTCGCTAAGGATTGGTAAGGATTAATCGCTTGATTACCAACAACACCATAACTGGCTCTTAGTTTTAAGTTTGAAACTATGTTGCTATCCTTTAAAAAGTCTTCGTTCGAAACTTTCCAGCCAATTGCTCCAGAAGGGAAAAACGCATATTTTTCGTTTTTAGCGAAGTTGGAAGCCCCATCACGCCTAGCAGTAACAGTTAACAAATACTTATCGTCAAACCCATAGTTTACACGACCAAATTGCGACTGAATTTCGCGTTCGGAAAGATCGGACGTTGGAATTAAAGGCACTGCCCCACTCCCGAGATTGTAATAAGACACACTATTGCTCACAAAACCTTGAGCGCCCGCAGTAAAGCGTTCGGTCTTATCTTTTTGATAGGAATAGCCTGCCAAAAGCGTGACATTGTGTTTTCCGATTTCTTTGGTATAGGTGAGGTAATTTTCACTCAAGATTACTGAGTTTTTCAAGCTTGACAGCGATGCGATTCCGCCTTGATCGCCTCCAGAGGTAATCAAAGTTGAGGGGATGAATTGGCCTCTGGACTCATTACGCGTGCTATATCCAAAAGTAGACTTAAAGGATAAGCCTTCTATAATTTCGTAGTCGCCATAAAAATTAGCGCGGTAACGATCGGCTATAGTCTCATCCACCCGTTGTGTGGCAATGGCGTAAGGATTATCAACATCATCCCCAACAGAATTAAAGGTGAAGTCACCGTTTTCATCTCTAATGCCCAAATCTGGAGCAAAACGGTAAGCGATCGAAATAACATCACCACTCCCTCTACCACCAGATTGCGCTTGGGTAGACACACCCATCTTGGTGCTTCGGCTACCAAAACTATTGAAGCCCATTTTAAATTTATCACTAATTTGCGCATCCAAGTTTCCTAAGAAAGAAAATCGCTCGAAACCTGAATTGATCACCACCCCTTTTTGGTCAAAGTAGTTGCCAGACACGTAATAATTAATTTTGTCAGATCCTCCTGAAAAGGAAATCACATGATCACTGGTATGTCCATTTTGATAGATTAAATCTTGCCAATCTGTATTTGCTGGCCCTTGCACATAATTGGGATTGATGGCAGTTTGGTAGGCTGCAAATTGGTCGGCATTTAAAAGATCCAATTGTTCCGCCACGGTTTGGGTAGAGTATGAACTATTGATCTCTACGGTCATCTTGCCTTTTTTACCTTTTTTGGTAGTCACCAAAATAACACCGTTGGCACCACGCGAACCATAAATAGCGGTTGCAGAAGCGTCTTTTAATATTTCGACAGATTCAATATCTGCGGGTTGCGGATACGTGCCCCCCACAAAACCATCAACAACTACTAAAGCATCACTGCTTGCTGCTATAGATGTGTTCCCCCTAATGTTTAACGAAATTGGCGCTCCAGGTTCTCCCCCATTATTGGATTGTACCGAAATCCCTGCTGCTCGCCCCTGTAAGGCTTGTTCTGCACTTAACACCGGGTAAGCATTTACGTCTTCCGAATTAACCGAAGACACAGAACCAGTGATATCACTTCGTTTGGCAGAACCATAGCCTACAATCACAATCTCGCTTAGTGCGCTCAGATCTTCTTCCATTTGCACATTTAAAGTGGTTTGCCCACTCACGGGCACTTCTTGAGTTTTATACCCTAAATAACTTAAAACCAGTATAGCGCCATCACTAACTGTAATGGTGTAATTACCATCAAAATCTGTAGAAGCACCGTTAGCGGTGCCTTTCTCTATTACATTTACTCCCGATAAGGGCATATTGCCATTAACATCGGTAATTGTACCCTTGAGGGTTTGTTGGGCAAATGCCATCGTACCGATAGCCATAAATACCAACAAAAGACCAAGTTTAATCTTTTTGATTTGATTTGTTTTTTGCATTGAGTTTGTTTTTTGGTTAATTAACTAAGGTAAATGATGACCAATCCCAACATAATGATGACTATCACCAACGTGATTTCCTTAATGCCGATCTTGTGTTTATCGTTTTCCATTCTTAAAACTAGCGCAAAGGTTTGAGTAAGAAATCCGAAAGAAGGGGTCCAATCATACAACTGCCCTGTTTTATTGGGATTGAACACTTATTGTTTTTTGAAAAAAAAGGACATTTGCATGTGTCTCTGCATTTCGATGCTGACTGATCGTGGTAAAGGCAAATCCGCGAAAGCTCAAAAATCTTGAAACTTGTTGGCATATTGGGTTGGTGTATGGCCAAATTTCTTCTGAAAGCACTTGCTAAAGTATTTCGGATTTTTAAACCCAACCTTGTAGCTCACTTCCGAAATGTTGATTTTACCTTGCTCTAGTAGTTGCGCTGCGCGTTTCATCCTGAAGTGTTGAATGAATTCGTTGGGTGTAAAATTAGTCCAAGCTTTGATTTTTACAAATAGCATGGTTCTACTCACTCCCAATTCGGAACAGAAATAAGGAATATCAAACAATTCGTTGGCAATATGGGCTTCTACAATCTCCAATGCTTTTTTATAAAGTTTTTCGTCTAAGGAAGACACAATAATCTCGTTGGGCTGCAACGGGTCTTCCGAAGTAAATTTTTTCTTAAGCCTGGAGGTCGATTCCAACAAATTCTTGATTCGTAATTTGAACTCATTAATATCAAAAGGTTTACTTATATAATCATCGGCACCGCTTTCCAGGCCTTCCAATTTATAGATCAAGGAAGTTCGAGAGGTAAGTAGAATAATGGGAATGTGACTGGTTCTCATTTCGTCCTTAATTGCAGCACAGAGCTCGGTACCTACCATAACGGGCATTACCACGTCACTTACAATTAAATCGGGCGCTTCACTTTGTGCCATCTTAAAGGCTACTTTTCCATTTTCGGCTTCAAGAATATTGTAGTCCTTTTTAAGCAAACTGCGCATAAATTTACGCAAGGGTTTGTGATCCTCTACCAACAAAATTGTGGCTTTCTCTTTTGAAGGCAGCAGTTCGAGTTCATCGGACTCCACTACCGCATTGGTAGCATCGAGCTGTTTGACGTATTGTGAAATATCATCGCTAAATTTAAAATCCTGAAGAATCTGATCGTCCTCCAAATGCTGTCGCCCCAAAGGCAACTCAACCGAAAATATGGACCCAAGCCCCGCTTCGCTAGTGCTCACCTTGATCTCGCCCTTATGCAAATTGACGATGTTCTTAACTATGGATAGGCCAATGCCAGTGCCTTTATTGTAATTGTTATCTGGTTTGTTGTTAACGGAAACTTCAAAGAAGCGTTCAAAAATCTTATCTTGGTATTCGGGGGCAATGCCAACGCCAGAATCTTCTACTTGAATAATAATGCGGGTCTCGGTTTGTTTCACCCTCAAGGCAATCTTCCCGTTTTTTGGCGTATACCTAAAGGCATTGGAAATTAAGTTATAGAGTACCCGTTCCAACTTGTAGCGGTCATAATACACAAGGATCTCATCTTCGGTGGTATGAAAACTGTAGTCATAATCGCCATCCTTGGCATATTCGGAAAAAGAGAGGTAGATTTCCTTTAGGAATTTAACGATATTCCCTTCCGCAGCTTCCAGTTTAAACAACTTGTTCTCCAGCTTTCTAAAATCCATCAAGCGATTGATGAGTTTCAACAAATGATTGGAACTGCTCTCAATAACCATGAGCTTTTTATACATTTTACTGCTGCCCTTATAATCTTCGAGAATTTGATGCAGTGGCCCTAAAATCAAGGTCAAGGGCGTTCTAAACTCATGTGAAATATTGGTAAAGAACTCTAATTTGGCCTTATTGGTTTCTTCGGCACGCTGGGCTTCTAAGTATTCAAACTTAAGTTGTTGCTGTAATTTTGTTCTCGACTTTAAAATGTTCAACAAAAAATAAAGCGCAGTCAATATAAGAATGCCATAGATTAAGAAAGCCCACCAACTGCGCCAAGGGGCGGGTGCTACCTCAATATTAATTTGTGTGGCTGCAGTATTCCAAACCCCATCGTTATTGGCGCCTTTGACCTCAAAAATGTAATTTCCTGCATTTTGAATGGTATAAGACGCTGTATTCTCGGTGGTTTCTATCCATTCGTCCTCCAGCCCCTTTAACCGGTACTGATAGGTATTGTTATTGGAATTAATAAAATTAGGCATAGCAAAAGACACGCTAAAGTTACCTTGGTCGTAACTTAAATTAAGTGTGTTGGTAAACGCAATCGCTTGTTCCAATACCGAATTTTTATCCTCTAATCCAACCGATTTATTTTTAATTTTAAAATCGGTAATTATCACTTGTGGCGCATAGGCATTGGCAATTAATTGAGTCCCATTAAAATAAGTCACCCCCGCAGGACCCCCAAAATAGAATTGGGAATCCCCCACTTTAAGGCTGGCATTATCATTAAACTCATTGCTTACAATCCCTTCCTTTTGATTGTAAAGCACTGTTTGGCCAGAGGCGATGTCATAATTAATAAGGCCTTGGTTTGTGGTGATCCATAATTTCTTATGAGGGCCTTCAAGAATACTGTGAATGGAGGAGACCTTAATGGCATCTGCCTTTAACACCACCGATTCAAATGCTGCATCCCTTAACCTAAAAAGCCCACCTGCCTTTGTGCCCACCCAAATGGTGGCATCGGAATCTTCAAAAACCGTCAAAATATCATCGCCAGATTCAATATTGGCCTCATAAAAGTAAGTGCTTATTTTACCATCTGCACTCAGTTTATTGAGCCCCCTTTCGGTACCAGCCCATACATTTTGCTTCGAATCGATCAAAACCGTTCGCACCAAATTACTGGACAGCATGTTCGGGGACGACACATCAAAAGTATAGGTTCTAAGGGCTTTGGTTTTAGGATTGAATTTTATTAAACCCTTCCCAAAAGTACCCAGCCATAAATTTTCATTAGCACCCTGCTTAATGGCATAGACTCCTGTTTCAGAAATAATTGCCCTTAGCTCTTCGGAAACAAGGTCGTTTTCAAAACGATTTAACTTAGGATCATACACAGCGATGCCACTATTAAAAGTGCCAATCCAAAGTTTTTGGTTATTAGAAAAAAACAAGGCCTTAATATTGTCATTCAATAAATCTGAAGCCTCTTTTTTTTGAATATGGCTGAAGGTTTTATTGGTTTTATCTAAGACCGAAATGCCTCCGCCCTCCGTGCCGATGTAAATGCGATTTCCAAAGTTTGCAATAGAACTTACAACGTTATAATTAAGACCATTGCTTCCAGCAGACTGGGTGTAGTTTACAAAATTAACATTGGACTTATCCCAAATATTAACGCCCCCATAATAAGTGCCAATCCAAATGGAGCCTTTTTTATCTTTAAAAATAGACTTTACCGAGTTTTTACTTAAACTTTTGGGCTCACTAATATTGGAGGTGATACTTGTAACATCTCGCTTGTTTTTTGCAAGCTGAAGCCCCCTGTAGGTGCCAATCCAGAGCACTCCATTGGTGTCAAAAACCAATTGCCTAACGTTTGGATTGCTAGTTGTATAAGAGGGATCTTCAAAATAAGGGCTTATAATTTGTGTTTTAAAATCATAGGCCAAAACCCCCTTTTCTCGTGTGCCCAAAAGCAGAGATTGGGCAGGGGTTTCAACCAGATCCTGGATATGGTAAATGTTACTAGTTAGTATGTGCTCAAACTCATTATTTTCATTTTCGTCGGTTTTCAACTGGTAAAGTCCGGTTGAAGTGCCCACAAAAACAGATTGATCACGAGTTTCTAAGATTGAAAATACATGGTTTTCATAATTTCCGCTTGCCAAATCCCTGTCAATATAAGTCTCGAAGGCATCCTTTTTTTTATCGTAAATTGAAAGTCCGCTTGAGGTGCCTATCCCTATATTTCCGTTTGACATTTCCTCAATGGTCCAAACGGTATTATTACTTAATGAGCCTTGCTTTTGGCTGTGAAAATACCGTTTAAAGGTGTTGGTTTTGGGATCATATCTATTGAGTCCGTTATACGTGCCAATCCAAATAAACCCATCGCGATCCTGTGCTATAGATAAAATATCGTTATTGCTTATTGAGTTGGGATTGCCCATCTCATTTCGATACACTGTAAATTTTGTGCCATCATATTTGTTGAGCCCATCTCTGGTACCAATCCAAATTTGTCCTAAATGATCTTGATGAATCGCTATTGCCGAACTTTGAGAAAGTCCTTCAGCAACCGAT
>Ga0209309_10000162_pt1 | contig 88741 bp, 78 predicted proteins | sample COGITO_mtgs_1204_2_FD_184807 | JGI IMG/M metagenome (GOLD analysis project Ga0209309, IMG submission 184807) | Pelagic marine microbial communities from North Sea - COGITO_mtgs_120412 (SPAdes) (version 2) | ecosystem: Environmental > Aquatic > Marine > Epipelagic ... | reverse complement strand
ATATTTATAGCTTGTTGAATTGGAAATAAATCGACCAAAGGAGATTTATTCTACTTCAACAATGCCAGAAAATTATTGCCTAAATTTAACGAAGAATTTATTTGGTTTTTAACTCAGTTCTTTGTTGTGTTAGTAATTAATAGTAATCTACTATTCTTTCTACTTTAATTATATTCTCTTGCTTACCTTTTGCTAGTATATCTTTTCCGAAAACCGTTTTAAAATGGTGCTTTTTTAAAAATTCTAAATTTAGCTTGTGCCATTCTAAATCACTTACTTTATGATCACAAAATAGTTCCCATTCCTTGCGAAGCAATAACTTTCTGTAAAAAAAATGTGAGTTACTAATATGGAAAACATCAGCATCACATAATATTTCAGCAAGATTATTAGTTGGGCATTGTGGCATTTTTGTAGCATCAATGCAATTGCAGATTTTATCAATTAAATCAACATCAACATCAACTTCTTGGGTATTCAAAAAAGTAGTTGCAATTAGCTTACTTTCCTCTTCATGGGCTTTGTATGTTACAGAAAATCCAGTATCGTGAAACCAAGCAGCAATTATTAGAATATCTGTTTCTTTTTGATTGATATCCATAGCAGCACATAAATACTTTACGTTTTGCACAACTTCAATGGTGTGTTGAAGGTTGTGAAAAGGTAATTCTTTACATTTTGAATCGGTTAATAAATTTGTGCAATATTGTGCAACGTTTTTAACGATCATCTTAGTTTGTGTTTTTATGTTTTAATTACATTAACCTCATTTTTAATATAATACACAATAAAAGTAATAATGAAATCTAAAGATTATCTGAAGGTGGTTTAGAACTTATATTTCATTCCCAATCTTACAATCTGTGTTTCATAATAGTTTTCATACAAAGCTGTAAATCCTTCTCCTTTGATGCGTTGTCTCAATCCAAAATTATTTAATAAATCACTTGCAGATAAAGTAATTTCTCCTTTTTTATTCCAGATAGATTTCTTTAAACCTAAATCTAAAGAAGAACGTGCTAACTCTTCTCCTTGTGGGATATTTCTTTTAGAATAATACAATCCTGTAATTTGTGCTTCAATTTCTAAAGGAAGCATAAAGGAGTTTGTAATTTTAAAATCGCCAGCAGTATTTTCTGTTTTTTCAATTTGAAAAGTACGTACTGTTGGAAACAATAAAGTACCTTGAAAAGCATTTATACTATTTTGATATACATTTGTACTAGCTATTAGTTTCCAGTTTTCAGTAATATCTTGACTGAATAACAATTCGATTCCTGTATTTGTGCTTTCCCCTGTATTTTGATAAATTTTATTTACAATATCATATTCTGGATTGCTATTATCAACGCTAAAAATACGTTGATAAGCACCTGTTATTTGTCTGTGATAAACTGCTGAAAATAACGAGCCAGAATCCCAACTGTAACGATGTGCAGCTTCTAAGCTATTTGTAAATTGTGGACGTAAATAAGGGTTTCCTACTTTTAATAATTCAGGATCATCATATTTTGGAAAAACACGTAATTCAGGTTCTCCTGGTCTGTCAATTCTTCTATTGTAAAATAATGAAAGTTTGTTTTTGTCATTCATTTTATACGTAAAACGTACACTTGGAAAGAGTTCAAAATAATTATACGCATCATTAGTTGCATAATATATATTTGCGGGGTCTAATTCATACGAAACTTCTGTTTGTTCTGCTCTTAAACCTGCTTCCACATCAAAACGTTCTTTTTCTAATAAATAATTTCCGTAGAAAGCATATAAGTTTTCTTTCCATTTAGAAAAGTTTCCTAAATCTGGATAAATAATAGATTCATTTCCTCGATTAATTGTATAATCTACTGGTAAATTCCTAAATCTTGCTTTTGCTCCAAATTCTACACGACCATTACTTAGCGCTCGTGTGTAGTCTGTAGACAAACTTGTAGTGTGTTCTATAGCACGAATATTTGTCATATCTCTACCAATTCTAACAGCAGAACTATCATTTAAAAAATAACTTTCATCTTCTAAACCTCTTGTGTATTGTGCATTAGCCGAAATTGAATGACCTGCTTGCTCAAAATTATGTTTGTAGTTTACAGATGCATTTATATAACTTGTAATTTCCTCTTCTTTCCAAGTATATAAACGATTACGTAAATTATTATTTTGGTTGATAAAAGCCACTTGAGAAGTATCTATATGTTTTTCCCTGTCATACATTGCAGAAATGGTAATGGCATCGTTTTCACTCAATTCCCAATCAATTCCACCAGTAATTATAGAACGAAATTGTCTTCTGTTTTCTGGAACTTGCGAAATGATGTTTCTTCCATCATCATAATTTCTGGTAGTAAATTCGTTATTTGGTAACGCTTCTTGAATTATAAATTCTGATTGTAGAAAATAATTTAGATTTTTAGTTCTGTAGTTTAGGTTTAAACTCGGAATCAATTTTGGATTCACAGAATAACTACCCAAACCTGTTGGCGTATCTTCTTTTCTTTTTGATAAAGCTCCCAATCCAAAAGACAAACCAACATCTCCATTTAAACCTGTCTGTTTTTCTTTTTTGTAGATAATATTTACAATTCCTGCAAAACCATTGGCATCATATTTTGCTGACGGATTGTTAATAATTTCAATTCGTTCTATGTTTGATGCAGGAATATTACTCAATCCTTTTTGATTTCCAAAACCCGTTAAACTTGATTGTTTTCCATCGATTAAAACAACTACTTTATCACTTCCACGCAAAACTACTTTTCCATCTTGATCAAAAGCAACACCAGGCATTGTTTTCATCGCATCTAAAACAGAACCTCCAGATTGCGCTATATTATCTGATAAGCTAAACGATTTTTTATCTAAAGCAGCATTAACTGTAGCTCTTTTTGCTTCAATAGTAATTTCATTAAGTGCTTCAGAAGTTGCTTTTAATGCTATTTTACCTAAATCGAAAATAGGGTTTAATCCACCTGAATTAATGGTTCTCTTTACAGTTTCAAATCCTAAATAAGAAATGTTTACAATGTATTTTCCTGTAGCAAGATTTTTAATTTCAAAGCGTCCATTATCACCTGAAATTGTACCTGTAACTATTTTATTGGTCACTTCATCGTTCACGGAAATAGTAACAAAAGGTAAGGTTTCTTTTGTTTCTTGGTCTATCATTTGACCAGTAATCGTTATTGTTTCTTGTGCATTTACAAACAGCGTAAATACCAATAAAATTGTTGTAAAAGTGTATTTGAACATTTGATTTTTTATTTTATACAACAAAAGTAGTATTGAAATCTAAAGCTATTTTAAAGAAGCTATTATTTTATAAATTCTATTGAAAAGATATGATTATTCGCTTCAAATTTATAAGAGATTTTAAATTGATACAGGTCACATATTTTTTTTACAATTGCCAAACCTAAACCTGTAGAATTATTTTTATTAGACTCTCTATAAAAACGAGTAAATAATTTTTCTGGATGCATTAAAGCCTTTTCGCCAATATTGGAAACCGTTAAAGAATTTTTAGTAGAAACGATTGTTGTTTTATCTTCTTTTTTACTGTATTTAATGGCATTAGAAAATAAATTGTTCATTAAAACATCTGCTAAAAAAGTATCCATAGAAACTAATAAAATATCATTAGAAATGTAATTGATAGTATTAATATTCAATTCTTTATAGTTACTTACTTTTTCGTTGATTAATTCTGTGAGGTTTATTGGAGTTACATTGGTATATTGATTATTGTCAATCTTGGTGAGAATAGTAATTCGTTTGTTTAGCTGTTTTAAACGTTGAATATCTTTTTGTATCGAAGTAATTTGCTCAAATTGTTTGTCATTTATTTGGTGCTCGTTGATAATATTATCAATTTTTGCCTGAATAATTGCTAAAGGTGTTTGCATTTCGTGAGAAACATCTTCTGTAAATTGTTTTAGATTTTCGTAATCTGCTTTTACTTTTCCTGTTAAAGTTTCAATCTCCGTTTTTAATTCAGAAAACTCTAACACATCACTTTCAACTAATTTAATTGGTTCTTTTGAAGCTAAAGAGAATTGTTTCATTTGCTCCAAATTTTTAAAAAATGGCTTCCATAAATTTAAATTTCTTTTTGTATTGAAATAAAACAAGAATATAAAAACTAATAAAAAAACAATGAAGTTCGAGATTACAATAGCCAATAAAATGTTTTCAGATTCTACCACTAAATTTCGAACCGTAATTTGATAATTTTCTCCATTAATAGTTTTAAAGGTAGAAAGTTCTCTGAACAATTCCATTTCATCCTGAGAGGGATCATAAATAATTGTATCTTTTAAAACTTGACTTTTTAATAAATCAACTTTTTTAATTTCAGTAACTGGTGGCAGTGAGAATTGAATTTCGTTATTCTCTAAAGCAAAAACAACTCTTGCTTCTGTAGAATACAAACCTTCTTCAACTTCATTTTGCAGTAAATTTTGGGTATAAAAATATAATAAAATTGAGCTTAAAACAATCAATATAAAACCAGTAGTTAGAAAGGTTTTAGATGTTTTTTTTATAAGTTTTGTTTTTTTTGCCACGTTTTAATCTTCTATAAATTTATAACCACTTCCGTAAGCTGTTTTTATATATTTTGCACCTTCAGTAGTTAGCTTTTTTCTTAAATTATTAATATGAACATAAATAAAATCAAAGTTATCTAGTAAATCGCTATCATCTCCCCAAAGATGTTCTGCAATAATTTCTTTGGATAAAACACGCCCTTTATTTGAGATGAAAAATACTAATAAGTCGTATTCTTTTCGGGTTAATCCAATTGCTTTATTATCAATATAAGCTGTTCTGGCTTTTGTGTCAATCTTAATTTCATTAAAAACCATAATTTCATTGCCACCATATTTTCCTCTTCGTAAAACAGCCTTAATTCTTGAGTTTAATTCCGCTAAATGAAATGGTTTTGTAATATAATCATCTGCTCCTAAATCTAAACCTTCCAATTTATCTGTCAATGAATTATTGGCAGAAATAATAATTACACCAGCTCTTTTTTTTTCTTTTTTAATCGTTTTTAAAACATCTAAACCATTTCCAGAAATTAAATTAATATCTAAAATTATAACATCATAATCATAAATAGCTGCTTTTTCAGAAGCTTCTTCAAAGTTGGATGCAACTTCACAGATATTACCATCTCGTTGTAAATACGTTACAATAGATTGCTGTAAATCAATTTCGTCTTCGGCTATTAAATATTTCATTTTGATAAAATTAAAACAATAAAATTAGGAATCAATTCTAAATTTAATCTAAAGATAATTTTATTGTTTTAATTATTATAATTTTCAGAAATACTTTTATACATTTTGATATTGTTGACTAATATAATCTGTTTTTTCTAATTTTTTTCTTAGTGAATCCATGTCCTCACTAACTTTTCTTTCTATAACTTTCGCATAAATTTGAGTGGTTGCATTTTTTGTATGACCTAATAATTTAGATATTGCCTTTGTTGGAACCCATTACTTAATGTTATTTTAATGGCAAAAGGATGTCTTGCAATGTTAAATTGTTTTTCATGCTGCACAAATCTGAGATTTCTTTTAAAGAAGAATTTAATTTTTGATTTCAAATGTTAGGAAAAAGTGTCTTTGTCTTTTTTGTTTTAATATGACCATCATATTTTGCAATGAGCTCTTTTGCCATTTCCTGTTATTCTTGCGTAAACTGAAACTAGATTTTTTTTAGCACGTGAAGAATTAACCCAAAATAATAGGTTGAAATTGGTTTGTGGTTGCATAGTTGTCGTCTTTTAATTAAGTATTTCATTTAAGACGAAAGTCAAGTCAACTATTTTAATTACAGTTTTTTAAGTTTTCATTCGGGTCACACTTTTGGTTTTTAAAAGTGTGACCCGATTTGTGAACTGAATTAAATCATTTTGATTCAATTCTTATGATAACCCAAAAACTACAAAACCTTGTAAATCATACGATTTACAAGGTTTTAGTTTCTATTGGTATTATTTTTAGTCGGGGTGGCAGGATTCGAACCTGCGACCTCCTCGTCCCAAACGAGGCGCGATGACCGGGCTACGCTACACCCCGAAATTTTATTTTCGGATTGCAAATATATAGTTTTTTTTGTATATTTATATACTTTTAATCTAATTTTTAAATTCTTAATTTGATGAAAAAATTATCACTTTTTTTAATATTGATTTTAATGTTTTCTTGTAAAATAAAATCTCAAAATAATACTCAAAATACTATTGATTATGAAGTTGTGGTTAAGGATTTAAATATTCCTTGGGGATTTACTTTTTTGCCAGATAATTCTATTTTAATTACTGAAAAAGAAGGTGAATTAATACATTTTAAAGATGGAAAAAAAACAATTGTTTCTGGAATGCCAGAAGTTACTCTTCGTGGTCAAGGAGGTTTGCTAGATATTGAGAAACATCCAAATTTTAAAGAAAATAACTTAATTTATTTTACATACGCATCTTCTGAAGGAGAAGGAAGTGGCGCAAACACTACTTTAATGAGTGCCAAATTTGAAAATAATCAATTAACAAATCAGAAAGTTTTGTACAAAGCAGTACCTAATAGTAGAAAAGGGCAACATTTTGGTTCTAGAATTGTTTTTGATAAAGAGAATCACGTTTATTTTAGTATTGGCGATCGAGGAAATAGAGATGAAAATCCACAAGATATTACAAGAGATTGTGGTAAAGTGTATCGTTTAAACGATGATGGAACTATACCAAATGATAATCCTTTTGTGGATGTTGAGAATGCTAAAAAAGCTATTTTTAGTTACGGACATAGAAATCCTCAAGGAATGGAAATAAATCCTTTTACCAATGAAATTTGGAGTCATGAACATGGGCCAAAAGGAGGAGATGAAATTAATATTGTTCAAAAAGGAAAAAATTATGGTTGGCCCGTAATTAGTTATGGTGTAAATTATTCGGGTTCAAAATTTACGGAAATTACAGAAAAAGAAGGTATGGAACAACCTTTGCATTATTGGACTCCATCAATTGCACCAAGTGGAATGGCTTTTGTAAACTCTGATAAATATCCAAATTGGAAAGGAAATTTATTAGTAGGCTCTTTAAAATTCGAATATATCGTTAATTGTACTTTAAAAAACGGGAAAGTTATCAAAGAAGAAAAAATATTAGAAGGTTTAGGTAGAGTTCGATCTATTGAACAAGGAAATGATGGGTTTATGTACGTTGGAATTGAAGGTTTAGGAATCGTTAAAATAATTTTGAAATAATATGAAAAAACTTTTAGCAATAGTGTTTTTTGGTTTATTAATGTTTTCATTCACAAAAAAAGAAGATAGCTATACTGAAATGGATCAGGAGTCTAAATTTACAGAAAGTATTAAAAGAGGTAATGAAGTTTATGTAGATATGTGTATTTCATGTCATATGGCAAATGGCGAAGGCAAACCTAAAGTTTATCCTCCTTTGGCAAAATCGGACTATTTAATGGAAAAAAGGGAAGCTAGCATTAGTGCCATAAAATATGGTTTGCGTGGAAAGATTGTTGTAAACGGAATAACTTACAAAAAAATGATGTCTAGACTAGGTTTAGGAGATGATGAAGTAGCAGACGTTATGAATTATATAACCAATTCTTGGGGAAATAAAAATGAAAAAATGATTACAATTGAAGAAGTAAAAGCTGTTTCTAAAAAATAGTTTTTATATTTTCTATAGGTTTTTATTATAAATCTATTGTAATTTTACATACTAAAAAGTAGCTTAAATAAATCTAAAAAATTAGATTTGTGAATCAATTTTAAGAATAATATGTCAGAAAATATAGAGAAAATTAAATGTTTAATTATAGGTTCAGGACCTGCAGGTTATTCAGCAGCAATTTATGCAGCAAGAGCAGATATGAAACCAATAATGTACACTGGAATGCAAATGGGAGGGCAATTAACAACAACTACTGAAGTTGATAATTTTCCTGGTTATAAAGACGGAACTGATGGAACTGCAATGATGGAGGATCTTAAATATCAAGCAGAACGCTTTGGTACAGAAGTTCGTTTTGGAATGGTTACAAGTGTAGATTTAAGTGATAAAGTTGGAGGAATTCATAAAATAGTTGTTGATGAAGAAAAGCATATTGAAGCCGAAACTATTATTATTTCTACAGGTGCAACTGCAAAATATTTAGGAATTGAAAGTGAGCAACGTTTAATTGGTGGAGGTGTTTCTGCATGTGCAACTTGCGATGGCTTTTTCTATAAAGGACAAGATGTTGTTGTAGTTGGAGCAGGAGATACTGCTGCAGAAGAGGCAACTTACTTGGCTAATATTTGTAGAAAAGTTACAATTTTAGTTCGTAAAGACTATATGAAAGCTTCAAAAGCGATGCAACATAGAGTAAATAAGACTAAGAATATTGAGGTTTTATACAACACAGAAATAGATGAGGTTTTAGGAACTAATGTTGTAGAAGGTGTGAGAGCAATCAATAATCAAACGAATGAAAAACAAGATATTGTAGTAACAGGAGTGTTTATTGCAATTGGACATAAACCAAATTCAGATTTGTTTAAAGGTGTTTTAGATATGGATGAAGTTGGATATTTAATTACGAAAGGAAAAACTACAAAAACAAATTTACCAGGCGTATTTGCTGCTGGAGATATTCAAGATAAAGAATACAGACAAGCTGTAACTGCTTCAGGTACAGGATGTATGGCTGCTTTAGATGCAGAACGTTATTTAGGTGCTTTGGTGTAGGTTTAAATATATAGTGTAAAATAAAAAGAGATTTCAGTGATGAAATCTCTTTTTGTTTATAAATAATATTTAGGTTTTTGTTATTTTGATAAATACATACGCAAAGAAACCGAAAAAGAAAAGATCATTTATTCCGTAAATTGAATAAAAAATTCCTGCCATCAAATCTTCATCAAAAATAACAGAAACCTCATTTTCGAATTGCCAATTTATCCAAGCAATTCCATAAATTAATTTTTCCATTGCAAAAACAGCCACTAGCCATTTTACCTTTTTATAGCTTTTTGCTACAGAAATATACGCAAAACCCCAAACAACAATCATTAACAAACCAAAGTTGGACATTACTATAGCATCGTATTTAGGAATTGTTTCATTTGTAAAAAAACGAGACAGCATTAAAACAGCAACTATATTTGATAATCCTGATACAATAAAGAGTTTTGTACTATTACTTTTCATCTGTTCTTTATATTATAAACCTAATTCTTTTCGCTCTTCTGTATCTGCGACTCTATTTTTACTCCAATAAGCAGATTGTATGGTTTTAATTTTTTCAGCTTTTGTGGTTAATATTTTTCCACGACTAGAAAAAGTTTCTTCCCAAGATTCAATAGTATTTGGAAAATCTTTAGTTACTTGTATAGATAGTGTTCTCTCTAACTTCGGGTAATTTATAGTGTAAATTAAAAAAGATCCTTGCTCTTCTAAAGAAGCAATGGCATCAAACGCTTTAAATTCTTTGTGATGTAATCCTAAAAATTCAAAAGACGGAATTATTTGCAATTCGCCAACAGGCAAATTTTTTGGAGAAATTCTAAGTTGATTCCAAAGTTCATTTTCTAAAATATGTTTTTTTAGATCGATGTTTCTATCAGCATTACTTTCAAAATAAGAATAAAATTGAATTTGATATTCTTCTCTATTATTCAACTGAACAAAAGTATTTCCACACCATTCTTGTGAAGAAAAAGAAATTTTAATAGCATTTTTATTGATATCAATAGGAGAGAAGGTACTCGTCATTAAACTATAAGGATAAATACCTGTTGTAAATTTTTTAGTGCTATTTAATTTTAAAATAGGAACATTTTTTTCATTCGAATTATCTGCTTTTACTTGTTTACCTGGTAAAAAATCTTCGGTTACAAATATATTTACAGCTGTTCCTTCATGAATTTCTCCATACCTTACTTGTGATAATTTGTAGGAAGTTATTTCTGCTTTTCCTGAATACCAATAGCTATTAAAATTTGGATTTTTTTCAAAACTTTTTATGTTCTTTTTTTCAATCTTACTAACTTTTTTAAGTTCAGGATTTGAACAAAATAAGAATAAAAAACTCAAAATAATTGGTGTATATACTTTTGTTATTTGTTTCATTTTAATGCTTTGCTTTTGTTGGATACTAATTTACGATAATTATATTTTAATAAAGTTTAAATAACAATACCAAGCTTAAAGACAATGTTTTTCTCGTTATTTAAAAACGATAGTTAACTGTATAAAGTTCCATAAACATTAATATAAATGTTTTAGTTTATAAATTTTATATCAAAAATTGATTAATGAGCTTAAAAAAGTATCATTTATAATTATTTCATTTTTTTTTAAAACTAATTTAAAAAAGACTCAATTTTTGTCAAAAGTAAAACGAGATTTTAGTTTTATATAAAATACTTGATATCAGTACTTCTTTTGAATTTTAATCTATAAAATTCATATTTTTTTCTTCACAAAAATATTTTTTACACTTAAAATATTATGAATAATAGCTTTCAAATTATTATATGATTTTTATCATATTTAAAAATGTTATTAGTATTTAATTTTGTCTCATATTAATTTAAAACAACAGAATTATGATTTTTAAAATAAAAATTGACAAGCTATTAATTACAGTAATTGTTGCTTTTTTATGCATGCCATTTACAAGTTTTGCACAAAAATATAATTTAGATATTCAAAAATCTTCACTTATTGTATTTGGCACATCTAACATTCATGATTGGGATATTAAGACCGAAAATCAAAAGGGTTTTATTTTAATTAATGCAGAAAACAGCCTTCAAATCAAAGAATTAAATATAGTTGTTGAGGCAGAAAGTTTAAAAAGTGGAAAAGGAGGTATGGATAAAAACACCTATAAAGCTTTAAATACGAATGATTATAAAACAATTGAATTCAACTTAATAAGTAGTGATAAAATTACTGATTTAGATAATGAAAACTATAATGTAACAGCGAAAGGAGATTTAACAATTTCTGGAGTAACAAAAAGAATAACATTAGAATTTAAACTAAATATAAAGAACAATTTAGTGAGTATTACAGGTGAAAAAAATATTAAAATGACAGATTATAAAATTGATCCACCAAAAGCATTATTAGGTACCATTAAAACAGGTGATGATGTAATTATAAAATTCAATACAATTTTAATAAAGTAAATAAACAAAGAAAACCAAAACCAATTAAATAATAATAAGATGAAAATAATTTTAAAAAGAACATTAGTAGCAGCAATAGTATTAGCAGCTTTTACTGTAACTGCGCAAAATAATAGGGATTTAGATAATAACAGACCTGTAGATAAAAGAGGTATTAACGTTTTTGAAAACCCTAAAAGTAATGAGTCTACCTTTAATGGAGTTAAAGTAAGAATTGGTGGTGCTTCAACCATTCAGTTTCAAGGATTAGATCAAGAAAACTCTGGACTTGCAGGATTAGAGTTAAAACCAATTGGTTCAAATTTTAACTTAGCAACTGCGAATTTAGATTTAGATGTGGCATTGTATCATGGTGTAAGAATGCATTTAAGAACCTATTTATCTTCCAGGCATCACCCAGAACCTTACGTAAAAGGTGGTTATATTCAGATTGATAAATTAGACTTTGTTAGTGAAGGGTTTTTAGAGGATTTTATGCAATATGCATCTATTAAAATTGGTCATATGGAAAATAATTATGGTGATGCCCATTTTAGACGAAGTGATAATGCACAAACAATTCATAACGCATTTGTAGGCAATTTAATTATGGATTCTTTTACTACAGAAGTTGGTGCTGAGTTATTTGTACAAAAAAATGGATTTCTTGGAATGTTAGGTGTTTCTAATGGAAAACTGAATCAATCTGTAGTAAAATCATCAGAAGAAGGTAGTACAGGAGGTGCATCTTTCTTGGCTAAATTTGGTTATGATAAACAAATTAATAGCGATTTTAGATTTAGATTAACGGGTTCTATTTATAACACAGGTTATGTACCAAATTCTTATTTATATAGTGCAGATAGAGCAGGTTCTAGATATTATAGAGTTTTAGAATCAGCAGCAGGGTCTGATAATTTTAGATCTGGAAGATATAATCCAAATTTAAGAAATCAGATAAGAGCAATTATGGTGAATCCTTTTGTAAAGTATAAAGGTTTAGAATTTTTTGGAACAATAGAATCTGCAACAGGAAAAGCAACAACAGAAACAAGTAATAGAACTGCAAATCAATATGCTGGAGAGTTAATTTATAGATTCGGAAAAAATGAAAGATTTTATGTTGGTGGAAGATACAATACTATTGATGCTGAAGATTTAAATGATGGAGATGTTGAAATTAGTAGATTCCAGCTAGCTGGTGGATGGTTTTTTACAGACAATGTTTTAATGAAAATAGAGTATATGAACCAAAAATATGATGGTTTTTCTACAACAAATGTTTTAAATGATGCAAAATTTAACGGCATAATGTTAGAAGCAGCAATTAGTTTCTAGTTAAATCTTCTAATTATAATTAATAACAGGACTCAAAGTTAAATTTAATGCTTGAGTCTTGTTTTTTGAAATTTAACAACATAAAGTATATTATTTATGAGAATTATAATTTTCTTTATCGGAATTTTAACCTCATTTTCTTTTTTAAAAGAAGAAAAAAGTACTGAAAATAAACATATTTATATTCTTCCTAAAAGCGAATTAAAAATTAGGGGAAAATCAAATATAAATAAATTCAGTTGCGATTTTAATTTTTTAAAACTAGACAATCCTCTTGTTATTTCTTATCAAGAGAAAGAAAATAAAAGGTATTTTAAATCAGCGACTTTAGCAATTAAAAATATTCTTTTTGATTGTGGAGGAAGACAAATTAATAAAGATTTTCATAAACTATTAAACACAAAAGAGTTTCCTCAAATACTTATCAAATTAAAAGAAATAGAGTATTTACTAGAATCTATAAAAGCTTGTATTGAAATGGAAATTGCAGGTGTTTCCAAAACTTATACACTGCATGTTACTCAAACTAAAGAGGACACACATAATATTTTGGGAGTTTTAGAATTAGATATTTCTGATTTTAATTTAGAATCGCCCACAAAATTACTGGGAATTATTGTGGTTTCTGATATAATAGAAATTGATTTTAATTTAAGCTTTAAAGAGGTTTAGTTTTTAATTTTATTTAAAAGAAAAAAGAGATAACAATATATTTGTTATCTCTTTTTTTTTATAGATTAAAAAATAAGAATGGCTATTTTATTCTGAAAGAATTGCCATAATTAAAATTTAGTTTATGCCATCACTGAAGCTTTTTTCGATTTTCTATATGTAAAGGAATTGAAAATATTTCTTTTACCGAAATTATTCATAGACCTAGCATTTACGAATTTTCCAAAAAGAATTTTACTTACACCAAAGTATTCATAAGTATTTCCGTCTGTAAAAGTAACTTCTAATAACATACCTTTATGATGCCAATCTGCAACTTGAAAATCTGTAATTGTAGCTTTGTAAGCATCTAAATTAGCATCTTTAGTTTCAGGAGCAATACTCACTAAAAAATGGTAACCATCAATAATTTTTGTGCTTACTGTTTCTGCTTCTTCCTTTTTTTCTTCGTCAGTAAATTTATCTGGGTGCCATTCTTTTACAAGATTTCTGTAAGTCTTTTTTAACTCTTTCAAGTCAATTTTACCTTCAACTTCAAATAACTTTTTATACTCTTTAATACGTTTCATTTTATTTCTTCTAAATTCGGTGCAAAAGTATTGATAAAAAAGAGATTAACTAATTTTATTTTGCAATGTTTTTAAATTAAGATAGATTTTCTTGAAAAGTAATTCCAAAAAAAAAGAGATTACAAATTTGTAACCTCTTTTGATGTTGTTAGTCAGCTAAATGCTCATCAAGATTTTCGACAGCTTGTATAATTATTTTTACAGCTTCTACATAAAAATCTTGGTTTATAGAGCCAAAAGTATCTGTATGTCTATGATAATCTTTATGGTCAGGAACGCCAAAATACATAAAAGGTATTTTTTGTCTATGAAACACTCTATGATCAGAAGAAAAAGTCCAGTCTGACTGTGCTGTATTTTCTGGATCATCATGACCAAATAATAAAATTACTTTATCTGATTTAATTCTCTCTAATGGTTTTCTCAAATCTGGATAATGGAATAAGCCAGCACCAAAAAGTTCTGGATCATAATCACTATGAGCAATCATATCTAAATTAATATTTAAATTGATGTTAGATTTGTCACTATAATTTTTAAGGAAGTATTCAGCTCCTAAAGAACCAATTTCTTCTGCATCTACAGCAGCAAAAATTAAATTATGTTTTGTAGGTCTAGTTTTAAAATATTCAGCGATTGTAAATAAAGCTGCAGTACCAGAAGCATTATCATCTGCACCATTATAAATTTTATTATCTCTAATTCCTAAATGGTCATAGTGTGCAGTAATTACAATGCTTTTTGAAGTTTCACCTTTAAGCAGACCAACTATATTTGCACCATAAGCAGTTGTATCAGGAACATTAGAGTAGTTTTGATTAGGTTTTTCTATAGGAAAAACATCTTGCCTTTCTTTACCTTTAAAGGTGTGTGAAAACTCTTGAAGAAGATTGTTGTTAAAAACTGGTTGAAGACCAGCTTCACTAAACCTTTCTAAAATAAGGCTTTGAGCTTTCTTACTTCCCGGTTTTGAAAAAGCTCTACCTTCATAAGAATCGTCAGATAGGGTTTTAACAGTTTCTAATAGTCTTTCGCTATCAATTTCAATTAGTTTGGGTTTGTTGCAGCTCCCTAAAAGCATTAGAAATGCAACAACTGAAAATAATTTTGTTTTCATTGTTGGTTGTGATTGTAAATATTAGGGAATTTAAACGCAAATATAATAAAAGACCATTGATAATAATGGTCTTTTATACACAAATACTAAATTTTAATATGTTTTACTATTTAAAAACAATATTTATTTTCTGCTTTCATTTTTTCTGCTATTAAGTTTCTCAATGCTATGACATTAGGGTAGTTTGCGTATTTGGTAAAACGCTTTAATCCCATTAACAACATTCTTTGTTCATCACCTTCTGCAAAAGAAATAATACCTTCTTTACCATTTTTAGCAACAATTTCTACAGCATTGTATAAATAAAGTTTTGCCATTGCAATTTGCCCTTCTTGAGCATCTTGACCAAAACGTTTTGCATTTTTCTCTGCACGTAATAAAGTAGATTCTGCCAAATAAACTTCATTTAAAATATTAGCAGCAGCCATTAATAATTGTTGATGCTCCTCTAAATCTGGTCCAAATTTTTGGATTGCAGCACCTGCAACCATTAAAAAGACTTTCTTAATTTTAGCAATCATTTCTTTTTCTTCAGCAAATAATTCTGAATAATCAGGTGTGTCAAAAGAAGGAATTCCCATTAACTCGTTCCCAACTTCTGTTGCTGGTCCCAATAAATCTACATGACCTTTCATTGCTTTCTTTACTAACATCCCTACAGATAACATTCTGTTGATTTCGTTAGTTCCTTCGTAAATACGAGCAATTCTTGCATCTCTCCAAGCTGCTTCCATAGGTGTTTCTTCAGAAAAGCCCATTCCTCCAAAAATTTGGATTCCTTCATCTGCACAAGCTTGTACATCTTCAGAAACTGTTACTTTTAAGATAGAACATTCAATAGCATATTCTTCAACACCCTTTAACTCTGCATCTTGATGAGAATTTCCATCAGCCAACCTCATTTCAATTCTATCTTCAATATTTTTTGCAGCTCTATAACTTGCAGATTCTCCTGCATATGTATTTGTTGCCATTTCAGCTAATTTTGCTTTGATGGCGCCAAAATCTGCAATTGGTGTTTTAAATTGTCTACGTTCTGTAGCATATTGTAAAGCAGTTGTTAAAACTCTTCTTTGAGAATCTAAACAAGCTGCAGCTAATTTAATACGTCCAACATTTAAGGCATTTACTGCAATTTTAAATCCACCACCTCTTTTAGAAAGCATGTTTTCTGCTGGTACAATTGTGTCATTATAAAACACTTGTCTTGTTGATGAAGCACGAATTCCTAATTTGTGTTCCTCTTCACCTAAAGTAATACCATTTGGATTTGCAGCATCATACTCAACAATAAATCCAGTAATATTTTTATCATTTTCAATACGAGCAAAAACAATCATCACATTACAGAAACCTGCATTTGAGATCCACATTTTTTGTCCGTTAATTTTGTATGATTTTCCATCAGCAGAAAGTTCAGCAGTAGTTTTACCTGAATTTGCATCAGATCCTGCTCCAGGTTCCGTTAAACAATATGCACCCATCCATTCGCCTGTAGCTAATTTTGGTACATATTTTTGTTTTTGTTCTTCAGTTCCATATAAAGTGATTGGCATTGTACCAATTCCTGTATGTGCACCAAAAGCTGTACTTAAAGAACCATTTCCACTAGAAATATATTCGCAAGTAATCATTGTTGATACAAAACCCATTCCCATTCCTCCATATTCTTCAGGAACAGCAACACCTAAAAAGCCAAGTTCACCAGCTTTTTTCATTACTTCTTCTGTTAAAGCATAATCTTTTGCTTCAAAACGATCTCTGTGAGCTATGATTTCTCTTTCTGTAAATTCCTTTACAGCCTCTTTCATCATTACTTGCTCTTCAGAAAAATCTTCAGGAGTAAATATATCTTCGCACTTTGTTTCTTTCACTAGGAATTGTCCTCCTCTTAAAATTTCTTTATTTGTAGTTTCAGTACTCATAACTTTATAATATTTTATTGTCTTTATTTTAATTAAGGAATTCAAAAATACCTGCAGCACCTTGTCCTGTTCCTACACACATTGTTACCATTCCGTATTTTCCTTGCATGTTACGTTTGCGCATTTCATCAAAAAGCTGAACAGATAATTTTGCTCCTGTACAACCTAAAGGATGTCCTAATGCAATTGCACCACCATTTACATTGATGATGTCTGCATTTAAACCTAATTCACGAATTACAGCTAGAGATTGTGAAGCAAAAGCTTCATTTAATTCAATTAAACTAATATCTTCTTGTTTTAAACCTGCTTGTTTTAATGCTTTTGGAATTGCAACAACAGGTCCTATTCCCATAATTCTTGGAGGTACACCAGCAGCAGCATAACTTACCATTCTTGCAATTGGTTTGATGTTTAATTCCTTCACCATGTCTTCACTCATTACCATCACAAAAGCAGCACCATCACTTGTTTGAGATGAATTACCTGCAGTTACAGATCCGTTTGTTGCAAAAACAGGTCGTAATCGTTCTAAACCTTCAATGTTTGAACCTTTTCTAGGTCCTTCATCTTTTGTTACTGTATATTTTCTTGTTGCTTTTTTACCTTTTTCATTTACATACGTTTCTTCAACTTCGATAGGAACAATTTGATCTTGAAAACGATTTTCTTCTTGTGCTTTTAATGCTTTTAAATGAGAATTTAATGCAAATTCATCTTGATCTTTTCTAGAAACATTAAATTGATCTGCAACAGCTTCTGCTGTATTTCCCATTCCCCAGTAATAATCTGCATGACCAGCAGCAACTGTATCATAATTTAATTCTGGTTTAAAACCTGTCATTGGTACAGAACTCATACTTTCTGCTCCACCAGCAATAATACATTCTGCCATTCCAGATTGAATTTTTGCAACTGCCATTCCAATGGTTTCTAATCCTGAAGAACAGAAACGATTTACGGTTACCCCAGGAACTTCTTCGATTTCTAATCCCATTAAAGAGATTAAACGTGCCATGTTTAAACCTTGAGAACCTTCTGGCATTGCATTTCCTACAATAACATCATCGATTCTTTTTTTATCGAATTCAGGTAAATTCTTCATTAAATGCTGAATAGTTTCTGCAGCCAACTCATCAGCTCTTTTAAACCTAAAAGCACCTCTATTTGATTTGGTTACTGCTGTTCTATATCCTTGTACTATATATGCTGTTTTCATTTTGTTTTTAGCTTTTAGCTAATCGCTTTTGGCTTTTAGCATTGGTTAATATTTATTTACCAATAGCAAATAGCTAAAGGCAAATAGCCAATTAATTTTAGTTACGTAATGGTTTTCCAGTTTTTAACATATGTTGAATACGCTCTAGAGTTTTTCTTTCTGTACATAAACTTAAAAAAGCTTCTCTTTCTAAATCTAAAAGATATTGCTCAGAAACTTTTGTTGGTTCAGATAAATCTCCACCAGCCATTACATACGCTAATTTGTTTGCAATTTTTTGATCATGTTCAGAGATAAAACGACTTGCTTGCATAGAATCTGTAGCTACCATAAAAGCACCTAAAGCTTGTTTTCCTAAAACTAAAACATCATTTCTTAAAGCTGGTTGTGTATAACCTGCTTCTGCCATTAAAACTGCGTGCTTTTTAGCTTCTGCAATTTGTCTGTCTTTATTTACCACAACAACATCTTTTCCTTTTTGAAGTAATCCTAAATCGAATGCTTCATAAGCAGAGGTAGCTACTTTTGCCATTCCAATCGTTAAGAAATATTCTTGTAAAACATTTAATTGAACATCTCCCTTTTTAAAAGTATCAGAAGCACGTAAAGCCATTTCTTTAGAACCACCTCCACCAGGAATTACACCAACTCCAAATTCTACAAGACCCATATAAGTTTCTGCTGCTGCAACTACTTTATCTGCATGTAAAGAAATTTCACATCCACCACCTAAAGCCATTCCATGAGGAGCAGAAATAGTTGGAATTGCAGAATAACGCATACGCATCATTGTGTCTTGAAAATATTTGATAGCCATATTTAACTCATCATATTCCTGCTCTGCAGCCATCATAAAAATCATTCCAATATTAGCACCTACAGAAAAGTTTGCTGCTTGATTACCAACAATTAATCCTTGGAAATCTTTTTCAGCTAAATCAATTGCTTTGTTAACTGCAGCTAAAACATCACCACCAATTGTGTTCATTTTAGATTGAAATTCTAAATTTAAAATTCCATCACCTAAATCTTGAATTACTGCACCAGAGTTTTTCCAAACTTGGTTAGATTTTCTAATATTATCTAAAATGATAAATGAATCTTGACCTGGTTTTTTAGTTTGTGTTTTTGTAACGATGTCATAATAATGAGTAGCTCCTTCTTTTACTGTATAAAAAGAGTCATTATTATTTAGCAACATTTCAGAAACCCAAGGAGCAATTGCATGTCCTTCAGCTTTCATAATCTCAACACCTTTGGCAACACCAATTGCATCCCAAATTTGAAATGGCCCATGTTCCCAACCAAAACCAGCTCTTAAGCCATCATCAATTCTGTATAATTCGTCAGAGATTTCTGGAATTCTATTTTGAACGTATGCAAACATTGCTGCAAACGATTTTCTATAAAACTCACCAGCTTTGTCCTTTCCTGCAACTAAAACTTTGAATCTATCAGCAACATTATCAATTGTTTTTGTTAGTTCTAACGTTGCAAATTTTGCTGATTTTTTCTCTCTGTATTCTAACGTATTTAAATCTAATGTTAAAATGTTTCTTTTACCATTAGCGTCTTTTGTCATTTTGTAAAAACCATGTCCAGTTTTACTTCCTAACATTTTGTGTTCCATCATATGGTTTACAAAATCAGGAATTACAAATTGCTCTCTCATTTCATCTTCTGGGCAATTGTCTTTTACACCATTTGCAGTGTGAACTAAAGTGTCTAAACCAACAACATCTATAGTTCTGAATGTTGCAGATTTTGGACGACCAATAACAGGTCCAGTTAATTTATCTACTTCCTCTACAGTTAATCCCATTTCTTTTACAACGTGGAATAAACTCATAATGCCGAAAATTCCAATTCTGTTTCCAATAAAAGCAGGAGTATCTTTAGCTAAAACTGAAGTTTTACCTAAAAATTTATCACCATACATCATTAGGAAATCTGTAACTTCTTGTTTACAGTTTGGCCCTGGAACTACTTCAAAAAGTTTTAAATATCTTGGTGGATTAAAAAAGTGAGTTACTGCAAAATGTTGCTGAAAATCTTCACTTCTTCCTTCGTTCATAAATTTGATTGGAATACCAGAAGTATTTGAAGTAATTAACGTTCCTGGAGTTCTAAATTTTTCAATTTTTTCAAAAACTGATTTTTTAATGTCCAAGCGTTCTACAACAACTTCCATCACCCAATCTACATTTTTAATTAAATGTAAATCATCATCAATATTACCAGTGGTAATTCTTTCTGCAAATTTTGTACTATATATAGGAGAAGGTTTCGATTTTAAAGAAGTTGTTAAAGCATCATTTACTAAACGATTACGAACCACTTTGTCCTCTAACGTAAGGCCCATTGCTTTTTCTTTGGCAGTTAATTCTCTTGGAACAATGTCCAACAAAAGAACTTCTACACCAATGTTAGCAAAGTGACATGCAATACCAGATCCCATAATTCCAGAACCTATAATTGCTACTTTTTTAATTCTTCTTGTCATTTTTTTAATTATTTGATTAATGATTTTAAAAACTTAATACAATTTCATGATGAAGTTTTAACTCACTAATATGATTAGTTTTACTTTTTATTTATCTTGATTGGCAGTTTCAAAAATTTTCTTTTCTGCAATTAATCTATTGATAGTTGTCATCACTTTAAAAAATGAATCTAATTCACCTTCAGAAACATATTCTCTAACTACATTATTAAATTGATACACATGATTTTTAGAAAATTTACGCATTTCTAAACCATAATCCGTCAATTTTATAATAACACTTCTACCATCATCAGGATTTTTTTCTCTAGAAATAGCCCCTTTTTCTTCCATCGATTTTAAAATTCTTGAAAGACTTGTAGGTTCCATACCCATTAAAGGTCCTAAAGATGTACTTGGTGTTCCTTTTTCTTTATCAATAGTTAACAATACAAATGCCATAGACATTGTACTGTTGTGGTTTGTTGCTTGCTCATTATACATCTTTGCAACAGCTTGCCAAGTTGCTCTTAATTGATGATCGATTGATATATTCTTATCCATTGTGTCAAAGATATAAAAATTTACTATGCACGCATAGTAAATTACGAAAAAGTTATGCGTGCATAGTAAATTTTAACAAATATTTTATATGTAACAATTTGTATCTTTTGGTTACTAATTAAAAGATGTAAGTTTGTAACAGTTCTAATTTCATAAAAAATCAACTTGAAAAAATGAGTAATTTATTAGAAATCAATAATATAGTAAAAAATTATGGAGATTTTAGAGCATTGAATGATGTTTCTATCCATATTCCTAAAGGAAGTGTTTATGGTTTATTAGGGCCAAATGGAGCAGGGAAAACTTCGTTAATTAGAATTATCAACCAAATAACAATGGCAGATTCTGGATCTGTTTATTTAGATGGAGAGATTTTATCACCAAAACACACAGCAGATATTGGCTATTTACCAGAAGAACGTGGTTTATACAAATCGATGAAAGTTGGTGAGCAAGCTTTGTATTTGGCACAATTGAAAGGTTTGAGTAAAGCTGAAGCAAAAAAACGCCTAACATATTGGTTTGAAAAATTCGATATTATGGCTTGGTGGAATAAGAAAATCGAAGAACTATCAAAAGGAATGGCGCAAAAAGTACAGTTTATTGTAACTGTAATGCACAATCCTAAATTATTAATTTTTGATGAGCCATTTTCTGGTTTCGATCCTATAAATGCTCAATTAATTGCGAAAGAAATTTTACAATTAAGAGATGAAGGAGCTACTATTATTTTCTCAACCCATAGAATGGAATCTGTTGAGGAAATGTGTGATGAAATAGCGTTGATCGATAAATCTAACAAGATTTTAGACGGAAAGTTAAACGACATTAAAAGAGAATTTAGAACCAATACGTTTCAAGTTGGTGTACATACAGCAAATCCAAAAGAAGTGGAAGCAAAATTAAAAGAGAGTTTTGAAGTTTTTCCTGCAGATTTTAAATTGTTAGGAAACGAGTTGACAATGAATGTGAAATTAGGTAAAAATAATTCTGCAAATGAATTGTTATCATTCTTGTCAAGTAGAGGAGAAGTGCAGCATTTTGTGGAGTTAATACCAAGTGCAAACGATATTTTTATTCAAGCAATAAATAAAAACATGTAATAAGATGAGCAAGTTAAAACTAATTATACGTAGAGAATTTATTGCAAAAGTGAGAAATAAATCATTTATAATGATGACTTTTTTAAGTCCGTTATTAATGGTAGGTGTAGGTTTTTTAGTTTTTTTTCTGATGAAAAAGAACGACGAAAAAGTAAAGAAAATCGTTTATGTTGATAATTCTACTTTGTTTAGCAAGGATGATTTTAAAGATACAAAAACAGTTTATTATGAAGATTTTACGAATTTAGGAATTGAGGAAACTAAAAAGAAAGTAGAAAATGGTGATTATTATGGAGCGTTAATTATCCCTAAAAACGATAGTTTAGAAGTCTTAGCAAATTCCATTGAGTTTTACTCAAAAGAATCTCCATCAATGTCCATTATTAACTCTTTAGAAAGTAAAATTGAGCGAAAATTAGGAAACGAAAAGCTGAATTATTTTGGTATTGATTTGGAGAAGATAAATGCCTCTAAAATTCAATCTGAAATTAAAATGTACGATTTTTCTGGTGAGGAATCATCAAAAATGAAAAATTGGATTAAAATAATGGTAGGTGCAATTGCAGGTTATTTATTAATGATGTTTGTAATGATTTACGGAACTTCTGTAATGAGAAGCGTTATTGAAGAAAAAACAAGTAGAATTATAGAAATTATAGTATCCTCTGTAAAACCCTTTCAGTTAATGTTGGGTAAAATTATTGGAAATGGTTCTGCAGGATTATTACAATTCTTTATTTGGGGAATTCTTTTATTTGTTATTTCTACTGCATTAACAGCCTTTTTTGGAATTGATATGGCAGAGATGCAAACTGCAAATTTATCTGCAGAACAATTAGAAGCAGCAAAACAAGCTGCAGACCCTAACAAAATGCAATTGATAGTGCAAGAAGTTTTAGGCTTACCAATTTTAAAAATGTTTGTACTATTTATCTTTTACTTTTTAGGTGGTTTTATGTTATATAGTTCGCTTTTTGCAGCTATTGGTGCAGCTGTAGATAATGAAACTGACACACAACAATTTATGTTGCCAATTATGTTGCCCTTAATTTTAGCAGTTTATGTTGGCTTTGCAACTGTAACAAACGATCCTCATGGACCTATTGCTGTTGCGTTTTCTTACATTCCATTAACAAGTCCAATTGTAATGTTAATGAGAGTTCCTTTTGGAGTTACTTGGGTAGAATTAACAATCTCTATGCTTTTATTAGTAGTTACATTCCTATTTATGGTTTGGTTAGCAGCTAAAATATATAGAGTTGGTATTTTAATGTATGGTAAAAAACCAACCTATAAAGATTTGTATAAATGGTTAAAATATAAAGGTTAAAATGCAAGATACTTTAGAGAAAGTTAAAGACACTATTGTAGAAGAAACAACATCTATCTTAGATTATACATTTGAATTTAGTAAAGAAATAAGTATTACTGTAAAAGGCTTGATATTTGTTGTTGTAGCGCTAGTGATTACTTCTTTTTTATTAAAATTAGTAAGAAGGTTTACCACTAGAAAAATGTCTTTAAATGATAAGCAGAAATTTGTAACTGTTTTCGGTTATATAAGATGGTTTGTGTTTCTCATTATCTTTTTGGTTGCTATGAATGCTTCTGGTGTAAATGTTACAGCCGTTTTTGCAGCATCAGCAGCATTGTTAATTGGTGTTGGTTTGGCTTTGCAAACGCTTTTTCAAGACATCCTTTCTGGTATTTTTATTTTGGTAGATCAATCTGTGCATACAGGAGATATTATTGAGTTGGAAGGTAAAGTAGGACGAGTTTTAGATATCCGTTTACGAACTACAAGAGCTGTTACCATTGATAATCGAGTTTTGGTAATTCCTAATCATTTATATTTAACCAATATTTTATTTAATTGGACCGAAAACGGAACAGAAACTCGTGAAAATGTAGAGGTTGGTGTTGCTTACGGTAGTGATGTGGAATTGGTAAGACAACTTTTACTTGATATTGCACAAGAGCATGATAAAATTTTAAAAATTCCTGCTCCTGGAGTGTTATTTACAGATTTTGCAGATAGTTCTTTAAATTTTAAATTAGCTTTTTCTTTAAATGATAGTTTTGAAGCTCGATTTGTGAAAAGTGATTTACGTTTTGCAATTGATAAAGCTTTTAGAGAAAATAATGTTACCATTCCTTTTCCACAAAGAGATGTGCACGTTTTTACAAATGCAAAACCAGGAATTCAATTCGAAAAGATAGAAAGTATAGCTAAGGAATAATTAAATTATAAGATATGAAGAAGCTTTTTTTGTTTGTATTGTTACTGATTACTTTTTTGTCGAATGCACAATTAACAGATTTGGCAAGATTGGAATATTCGTTTATTCCTAAAAATAAATCAGAAGATCAATATACACGAATTAGAGCTTTAGTAAATTATCCAATTAAAATAAAAGAGGATTCTTATTTTGTAATTGGTTCTGAATACAATCATATATTTTTAAATTTAAATGATACGTATCCTTTTGATACCAGTTCTTTAGAAGCAATAACTGTAATTGATTTGAATTTAGCTTATACTCATAAATTAAATGATATTTGGCGAGTTGCTTATAAGGTTTCTCCAAGATTGGCATCAACTTTAAATGACAAAATTACCAGTGAAGATTTGTTTATGAATGGTGGAATCTTCTTTATAAAAGATAGAACAAAAATAACCACTATTAGAAAACCATATAGACTTATTTTAGGTTTAACATACAATACAACAGCAGGTATTCCATTTCCTTTACCATTAATTAGCTATTTTAGTGAAATTAATGAAAAATGGTCTTACACAGTTGGTGTTCCGAAAATGAATGTGAAATATAGATTTGATGAAAAGAAAAATTTGCAAGCTTTTGTTGGTTTAGATGGTTATTATGCACATTTACAAAGACCAACTTCAATTCAAGGAAAGCAAGTAGATAATATTTCTTTATCATTAATTGTTGCAGGTTTAGGGTATGAATATTCGTTATCCAAATACTTAGTTTTGTATTCATATGCTGGCTATACTTTAAGATTAAATAACGTATTAAGAAATGCAGATAGAGAAAATGTATTTACTTTAGATGATGTAAATGCATTTTATTTAAGAACAGGAATTAAATTCAGATTATAATGTCAAAAATATTAATAATAGAAGACGAAGCAGCAATTAGGAGAGTTTTAAAGAAAATTATTTCTGAAGAAAATGAATCCTATCATGTAGAAGAAGCAGAAGATGGGTTATTGGGTATAGAAATGATTAAAGATAACGATTATGATTTAGTTTTGTGTGATATTAAAATGCCAAAAATGGATGGTGTTGAAGTGTTAGAAAAAGCTAAAAAAATAAAACCAGAAATTCCGATTGTCATGATTTCTGGTCATGGAGATTTAGATACAGCCGTAAACACAATGCGTTTAGGGGCTTTCGATTATATTTCTAAACCACCAGATTTAAATCGTCTTTTAAATACAGTAAGAAATGCTTTGGATAAAAAAGTGTTGATTGTTGAAAATAAAAGATTAAAGAAAAAAGTTAGTAAAAATTACGAAATGATTGGTAAGAGTCAAGAAATCAATCATATAAAAGACATTATAGAAAAAGTTGCAGCTACAGATGCACGAGTTTTAATTACAGGTTCTAATGGAACAGGTAAAGAGTTGGTTGCTCATTGGTTACATGAAAAATCAGACAGATCTAAAGCACAAATGATTGAAGTAAATTGTGCTGCAATTCCATCAGAATTAATAGAAAGCGAACTTTTTGGCCATGTAAAAGGTTCTTTTACAGGCGCAAATAAAGACAGAGCAGGAAAGTTTGAAGCTGCCAATGGTGGAACTATTTTTTTAGATGAAATTGGCGATATGAGCCTTTCTGCTCAAGCTAAAGTTTTACGTGCATTGCAAGAGAGTAAAATATCTAGAGTTGGTTCAGATAAAGATATTAAAGTAAATGTTAGAGTAGTAGCAGCAACTAATAAAGATTTAAAAGTAGAAATTTCTGAAGGACGTTTTAGAGAAGATTTGTACCACAGATTAGCCGTTATTTTAATCAAAGTTCCTACTTTAAATGAACGAAGAGAAGATATTCCTTTACTGGTAGATTATTTTACTTCTAAGATTTCTGATGAACAAGGAATTCCTAAGAAATTGTTTTCTAATGATGCTATAAATTTATTAAAAGAATACGATTGGACTGGAAATATTAGAGAGCTAAGAAACGTAATAGAACGCTTAATGATTTTAGGAGAAAAAGAGGTTTCTGCAAACGATATTAAATTATTTGCAAGTAAATAGCCTAAAAAAGTTTATAAAATAAAAAAGGAGATTCGTAAGAATCTCCTTTTTTTTATCAATTTAAAAATACATTATTTCAAATCAAAACGATCTAAATTCATCACTTTAGTCCACGCTTTTACAAAATCGTTTACAAATCTTTTTTCTCCATCATTTGCACCATAAAATTCACAAATTGCTCTTAATTCTGTGTTAGAACCAAAAACTAAATCTGTTCGAGTTCCAGCAAATTTCATCGCATTTGTTTTTCGATCTCTACCAATAAATTCTTTTTCATCAGCATTTGTAGCTTTCCAAGTGATAGAAAAATCAAGAATATTTTTAAAGAAATCGTTTGTTAAACTTCCTTTTTTGTCTGTGAAAACTCCAAAGTTAGAATCTTGATAATTAATTCCTAAAACACGCAAACCACCAACTAAAACTGTCATTTCTGGTATTGATAAAGTAAGTAAGTTAGCTCTGTCAATTAATAAATGTTCAGTAGATAATTTTAAATCTTTTCTAGAATAATTTCTAAAACCATCAGCCAAAGGCTCTAAATAACTAAAACCTTCTATATCTGTTTGTGCTTGTGAAGCATCTCCTCTTCCATACGTAAAGTCGATATTTATAGAATGTCCAGCATTTTTTGCAGCTTCTTTAATACCAACATTTCCTGCTAACACAATTAAATCTGCTATAGATATGTCGCCTTTGTAATCATTTTTAATATTTTCAAGAACTATTAAAACTTTTTCTAATTCAGCAGGATTATTAACTTCCCAATTTTTTTGTGGCTCTAAACGAATTCTTGCTCCATTTGCACCCCCTCTTTTATCTGAATCTCTATACGTTGATGCAGAAGCCCAAGCAGTTGATACCATTTGAGAAATCGTTAACCCTGATTTTAAAATTCTTTCTTTTAAAGTAGTAATATCAGCATCACTTAAAGCATACTTTACTTTAGGTATAGGATCTTGCCATAGTAATTCTTCATTGGGCACTTCAGGACCTAAGTACCTGTCAATTGGTCCCATATCTCTGTGCGTTAATTTGTACCAAGCTCTTGCAAAAGCATCTTCAAACGCTTTATGGTTTTCGTGAAAATGTTTTGATATTTTTAAATATGCAGGATCTACTTTTAAAGCAATATCTGCAGTAGTCATCATTAAAGCCTGTTTTCCATTTGGATTATCAGCAGTTGGTGCCATTTTTGCATTCGATGCTGCTGTTGGTGTCCATTGATGAGCGCCTGCAGGACTTTTTGTCAATTCCCAATCGTAATTTAACAGCACATCAAAGTAATCTGCATCCCATTTTGTTGGGTTTGGAGTCCAAGCACCTTCAATTCCACTGGTAATTGTATCTTCTAAAACACCAGATTTGTAAGAGTTTTTCCAACCAGAACTCATTTCTTCAATAGGTGCTCCATGAGGAGATTCACCAACATATTTCTCTGGATCTGCAGCACCATGTGCTTTTCCAAAAGTATGCCCACCTGCAACCAAAGCAACAGTTTCTTCATCATCCATTGCCATTCTTCCAAAAGTTTCTCTTACATTTTTTGCAGAACCTAAAGGATCAGGATTTCCATTGGGACCTTCAGGATTTACGTAAATCCAACCCATCATAACAGCAGCTAAAGGTTGCTCTAAATCTTCATTTTCATAACGAGCTTCATTTGCTCCCCATTCAGTTTCACTTCCCCAATAAACATCTTGTTCTGGTTCCCAAATATCTTCACGTCCTCCAGCAAAACCAAAAGTTGGAAATCCCATAGATTCTAAAGCACAATTTCCTGCAAGAATCATTAAATCTGCCCAAGAAATTTTATTACCATATTTCTTTTTAATTGGCCACAATAATAAACGAGCTTTGTCTAAATTTCCATTGTCAGGCCAACTATTTAAAGGCGCAAAACGTTGGTTTCCTGCAGATGCTCCTCCACGTCCATCTCCAGCTCTATAGGTTCCTGCACTGTGCCAAGCTAAACGAATCATAAAACCTCCATAATGCCCATAATCTGCTGGCCACCAATCTTGTGAATCTGTCATTAAATCTAAAACATCTTGTTTAAGAGCTGTAAAGTCGAGACTATTAAAAGCATCAGCATACTTAAAATCGTCTCCTAAAGGATTTGATTTTGATGCATGTTGACGTAAAATATTTAATCGTAATTCATTTGGCCACCAATCTCTATTTGTAGTTCCATGGCCTGCTGTTGATTTTTGACTCCCACTTAAAAAAGGACACTTACTTGCGTCAGAATCATTAATGTCAAAAGCTTTTCCGTTATTATTGTTATCCATAATTTGTGTTTTTTTAATTTGGCTTTTCAAATTTACAACAAATTAATGAATTGTTTTTATCTATAGATTTTATTTTGTAATCAATAAAATTTATTGATATGTATTTTATCTTTTAAAATAATTAAATCTTATCAAGGTATAATTAAAATAACTCAAATCTATTCTTTTTAATTTATGAATATAAATACATTTGTGCTCGTAAATAATAAATTAACAATAATTAAAAATAAAAACATGGCAACAGCAGTTGGTAAAAAATTTCCAGATTTAAACGTAGACGCAATGAATGAAATGGGTGATACATTTAAATTAAATGTATTAGAAGAAGCAGTAAATAACAAAAAGAAAGTTTTGTTATTCTGGTATCCAAAAGATTTTACATTTGTTTGCCCAACAGAGTTACACGCTTTTCAAGCAGCTTTAGGTGAGTTCGAAAAAAGAAACACAATAGTTATTGGTGCTTCTTGTGATACTCCTGAAGTACATTTTGCATGGTTAAGCACTCCTAAAGATAATGGAGGAATTGAAGGTGTTACATACTCAATTTTAGCAGATACAAATAGAAATTTATCATCTATATTAGGTATTTTAGATATTACAAATGAAACTTTTGACGAAGCTTCACAAACAATCCAAGTTGAAGGAGATAACGTAACATATAGAGCTACTTATTTAATTGACGAAGAAGGAACTGTTTTTCATGAGGGAATTAATCATATGCCAGTTGGTAGAAATGTAAATGAATTTTTACGTTTAATTGATGCATATGCACACGTTCAAAAAAACGGAGAGGTTTGTCCTGCAAACTGGGAAGAAGGTAAAGAAGCAATGCAAGCAAATGCAAAAGGAACTAAAGAATATTTAGCTTCTCATTAAAAATTAAACTCAAATTATGAATTACGAATATTAAATTCGTAATTCATAATTTAAAAAATAAAATTATTATGGTACAGGAATTAACAGAAGATAATTTAAAGATAATTGTTGAAGGAAACGAAAAAGTTGTAGTACAATACTCTGCAACTTGGTGTGGAAACTGTAGAATTATGAAGCCAAAATTTAAAAAATTGGCAACAGAATTAGACGAAATTAAGTTTGTAATTGTTGATGCAGAAAAGTTTCCAGAAAGTAGAAAGTTAGCAGATGTTAGCAACTTACCAACTTTTGCAACATTTGTTGGTGGAGTAAAGAAAAATCAAACGCAAACTAATAAGTTTGATGTTTTAAAAGATTTAATTGCAGAAATTGAATAAGTTTAAGCTATAAATTTTTCTTAATATTTTATACATAAAGCAATTATGAAATTACCAGTTATAAAGCACCTTACTAATTTTATCGAAGAAAACGATCAAGATTATATTTTAGAAACCATTGAAACATTAGAAGCTTTAACAGAAGTTCCGTCTTTAAAAGATGAAGAATTAGATGTTATTGGCGAGTTAATTTCAAATATGTATGGAGCTCTAGAAGTTGATAAAATGGTTAAAGATGGTACTCCAAAAAAGGAAGCATTAAATACATTTATGAAACGTGTTTTAGGTTCTATTGATCAATAAAATTTAATAAACAGCATTCAAAATCTCGATATAATCGAGATTTTTTTTGTTATAAGAATATTTAAAAAGGCTTTCTTTACCTAACTTGAATATGTTATAGATTTGCTATCTAACTTTCAGAAAATGTTTAAAAAAATGACAAAAAATAAAACTCTAATTATCCTCTTCTTATGTTTTGCTTTTTATGGTTTTGCTCAGAATAATTTTACTGGTAAAGTTGTGAGTTTTGAAAATGGTTTTGAATTAGAGGATGTTCAAATTATCAATTTAAAAACAAAAGATACTATTTTTTCTAATAAAAAAGGTTTTTTTAAAGTTGATGTTTTTGGCGTCTATACATTTCAAAAATTAGGTTTTGTTGATAAAGAAATTAATATTTCTGATGCATCTTTTAGAGTTGTTCAATTAGAAAATAGTGCTTTCGTTTTGAATGAAATTATTATCAATAGCAATCATTTACCAAGAAAATTAAAAAAGGCTACAGCTACGATTCAAGTTGTAAATACAAAAGATATTGAGCGTTCTAACAATACAGATTTTGCTCCAATTTTAAATAGAGTGCCGGGTATTTTTATGCAAAGTGGTTCTTTAAATACGAATAGAATAACCATTAGAGGAATTGGTTCAAGAAATCTTTTTGGAACCTCAAAAATTAGAGCTTATTTTAAAGATATTCCCTTAACAAATGGAAGTGGAGAAACCACGATTGAAGATTTTGAATTGGCAAGTATTGCTTCTTTTGAAATAGAAAAAGGAGCAACTTCTAGCAGTTATGGTGCAGGTTTGGGAGGCACTATTTTGCTAAAATCACAAAATTCCTATTTTCAAGATTCTAATATTGCAACTGAGTTTTCTATAGGCGATTTTGGCTTGGTAAAAGGAATTGTAAATTTGAATCTTGGTTTTAAAAACAATAGTGTTAGAGCCGTTTTTAGTGAAACTAAAAGTGATGGATTTAGAAATAACAATGAATATAACAGGCAGACATTCACAATAAATTCAAATCATTACATCAACCCAAAAAATGAACTTACAATTTTAGCAAGTTATGTAGATTTGAAGGCGTTTATTCCTAGTTCTATAAATGAAGATGATTTTAGAAACAATCCAGAAAAAGCTGCATTTACTTGGCAGCAATCAAAAGGATTTGAAGATGCAAATCGTGGTATTTTGGGAGTGACTTGGATGTATCAAATAAATGATGATTTAGAACAAGTTACAAGTGTTTTTACCTCTTTTAGAGATGCTTTAGAGCCAAGACCTTTTAATGTTTTGCAAGAAAATAGTTTTGCTGTAGGTGCAAGAAGTAGAGTTGTAGGAACCAAAAAAGTATTCAATAAAAATATGAATTTTACTTTTGGGGGTGAAGTATTTAAAGATACCTATAAAGTAAAAACATTCGAAAATTTGTATCAGAATTTTCCTGAAGGTAATGGAAGTGTTTCAGGAGAAGAATTATCGAACTTTAAAGAGAATCGAACTTATTACAATTTATTCCTTGAAACAGATTATGAAATTTCCTCAAAAACCACTTTTTCTGTTGGGTTAAATTTGAATCAGACTTCTTATATTTTAGAAGATAATTTTATGGTTTCGCAAAATAATCCAGATCAATCAGGTGATTTTAAATTCAACGCAATTCTTTCTCCAAAAGTCGGTCTATCTTATTTAATTGCTGATAATATGAGTGTTTTTTCAAGTGTCAGTCATGGTTTTTCGCCAATCTCATTAGCAGAAACATTATTGCCTGATGGACAAATAAACACAGATTTGAAACCAGAAACTGGTTGGAATTTCGAGATGGGAAGTAGAGGTTCTTTTCTTCAAAATAAATTAAATTATGCAATTTCTTTATATCGATTACATATAAAAAACTTGGTGGTTTCTAGAAGAACTGCCCAAGATGAATTTATTGGAATCAATGCTGGAGCCACAAAACATGATGGTTTGGAAATGAGTTTAGATTATAGCACTTTTAAAAATAAAACGGTTTCTATAAACCCTTTTTTATCTTACACTTTTAATAATTTTAAATTTGAAGAATTTATTGATGGAGAAAATGATTTCTCTGGAAATGAATTAACAGGAGTTCCAAAGCAAATTGTAAATCTAGGTTTCGATGTTACCTCTAAAATTGGTTTTTATGGAAATATAAATTATCAATTTGTAGATCAAATGCCAATTACAGATAGTAATAATTTGTATTCTGAAGCTTATAATATCACAAATTTTAAAGTAGGCTATTCAAAAAACATCAACGAAGATTTAAATTTTAATCTCTTTTTTGGACTTAATAATATTTTTAATGAGCACTATGCATCTCAAATATTAATTAATGCAACTGGTTTTGGTGGTGCAGCTCCTCGTTATTATTATCCTGGAAATCCTATAAATTATTTTTCTGGTGTACGTTTAAATTATAATTTATAAATATTTATTGGAATTTAATTTTCAATTGTTTCACAATCTGATTTCCTCTAAAAATAGCACCTTCCATATAACCTCCAAAACTAGGAGAAGTTTCTGAGCTTGCAATAATCAATTTTCCATTTAAAAATTCTTGTTGATATATGGCATTTCCATTATTAAAATGTGGCGTGATAAATTGTTCATTCTCGAAATTGGTCAGTTTTTCTTTATTCCAAACTTTCTCTTCATAAGAAAGGTAGTTTTTGCCATCTTCGCCAAAAAACTTGAATAATTGATTTTGTACTTTTTCTTCTCTAAATGTTTTTGTTTCGTTTGATAAATTTCCATTTAAAAAACCCATTAAAGCAAAATGATTGTTTTCAAAATCAGAATGATCATAGATTTCTGTGAACGGTCCAATATTGCTAAAACCAACACCAGACAAACCTTTATCTCTCCAAAAAGGAGTTTTATAAACGATTGCAAATTTTATGGAATCTTTCATCCAAGTATGTGTGTTGTTTGCAATTTGAGTGATTTTTTCATCTAAAGATGGATAAAAATCAACAGTATTTATGAGCACTTGAGGAGGAATTGTAGAAATTACAAAATCTGCTGAAAACTCAGCATTTAGAGTTGTTACTTTTATAACATTTTCAGTTTTATCAATTTTTATAACTTTTTGATTGAATTCAATTTCATCTTCAGAGAAATCTTCACTTAATTTTTCTAAAATAGTAGAAGTTCCACCAACAATTCTATAACTAATTTCTTGGTTTTTTGGAACCTGAAAACGTTGAGGAGCAATCAAGTTGGATTGCTCATACAAAGCATCACCAGTCATGTTTTGCTCGAATAAAGAAATCCCTAATTCCTTACAGATTTTTAAGAGTTCAGGATTGTATCTCCAAAGCCAAGTTGCACCTAATTCAACTTTTGTATTGTGAACATTTTTGGTGTAAATTCTTCCTCCAATTCTGTTATTAGCTTCTAAGATCTTTATGGAGAAGCCTTCTTTTTTAAGTCGATTACCTAAATAGATTCCAGAAATTCCTGCACCAAGAATGATTATTTTTTTAGACATAGAGTTTAAAAATCATCATCTTAATGATGCGTTAATTCCTTAATAATTTGTGTGTGTTTTGGAAATTCTTTTGATAATTCATTACAACTTGGCAACACAAAATCTCTAAAATCAAAACCAGGAGAAACTGTACAACCTACAAAAGAAAAAGAATCTTTTTTGATAACTTCTGCTCCAAAATAATAATGAGCAGGAACTGTAAATTGTGGAATTTCGCCATTTGCAAAATCATTTCCAATACGTATAAAAGAATATTCTCCTTCAGGAGAAATTAAATGTAATTTTAAAGTTGTGCCTGTATAAAAATGCCAAATTTCATCTTGACTTATTTTATGAAATGCAGAAAATTTATCTGAAGTCAGTAGAAAATAAATACTTGTACAGTAGTTTCTGTTTCCTTCAAAACCTTCACTTAAATCTTTAGATAAAATTTCTCCTTTGCTTCTATAAGTTTCTTTAAAATAGCCACCTTCAGGATGTTCTGTTAGATTAAAATGATGTATGATTTCTTCTGAATTCATTATTTAAAACTTTTTGTATTCATAATAAAAGTAGCCATATCTTTTCCCCAAATTTGATACGTTAATTTTGAAGGATGCACACCATCACTAAAAAAAGTAGTAATATCACCTTCTAAATTGTATCTTTTTTTCCAAGTTTCAAAATTTATGACTTCTTTATTGTAATGTACATTTTCTTTGTTTTTTGTTTTTCTGTACAATTTTTTTCCTAAAATTTCTACCAAATTTCCAATCACAAATTTTATGATTCGTGTAAATGCAGGAAACTCTTTAATTGGAGGCATATTTGTAAAATAAATAGGCGTTTTTGGGAATTTTCTCTTCAAATCTCTAATCAAATGATTCACATTTAACATCCATATTTCAGGTGAATTTAATTTGAAAGCATCATTTCCTCCCAAACCAATTACAATAATATCTGCTGTGGAATCTACAATTTTTGGCACTAATCTCTTACGCACCATTTTAGCTGTATAACCACTTTTTGCATACACTCGCCATAAAATAGAATGGTTTGTTTTTGCTGATATTTCTTTGGCAAGTGCCCCAATAAATCCATTTTCATGAAAGTCTACACCAATTCCAGCAATCGTACTTTCGCCAATTGCTAAAATTTTTAATGTTTTTTCTGAATCAGTTTTTATATATCCTTTCGGATTTCTAGCTTCAGGGAGTTTGGGTACATTTTTACGGATTTTTTTGCCTTGTAAAAATAGAATTGGCAGTAAAGGAACAGAAATTATTACGCCTAAATAATATTTTAAACTCATGATTCCTGATCTTTCTGTTCGTTTGCTTTTAAAATAATCGCCTTTAAACGCTCTTTAGTCTGTTGTTTTTCTAACTTTACTTTATTGATTTTTTGATTCATCAATCTCGTATGTTTTGCTTTATTGACGGTATTTTTTGCTTTTCCTTTTTTTGGCATCTACTTCATAATTAAAGTGCTAAAATAAGAAATAGTTTTTTTTAAACGGATGAATCTTTAATTTAGTAATGTTTGTAATTTCATTATTAGAAAATCAACAACAAAATAAACTAAATAATAAATTTTTAGATGATGACTGTTTTTATCATCCTAGAAATTTTATGTTTTATATTGATTTTTTTATGAAAAAATTATCACTTTAATTGATAAATGCCAGTCCAAAATCAATGCTAAATCCACTAATTTTTCTATCTTTAAACTTTAATAAGATGGATGATGAATTTAGACGACTATAAAGTTTCTTCACAAATAAAATTGGCAGAATTATCAACGAAAAAAGTTGAAGATGATGCAAAAAAGAAACTGAAAAAAATCCGAAGAAAAATAAGTGATTTGCAAGATACTATGTATGCAGAAGGCAAATATGGTGTGTTAATTTGTTTGCAAGGAATGGACACTTCTGGGAAAGACAGCTTAATTCGTGAAGTTTTTAAAGACGTAAATGCAAGAGGTGTGCAAGTGCATAGTTTTAAAGTGCCAACAGAGTTGGAGTTGAAACACGATTTTATGTGGAGACATTATGTTGCTTTGCCTCCAAAAGGGAAAATTGGTGTTTTTAATAGAACACATTACGAAAATGTGTTGGTTACAAGAGTGCATCCTGAATATATTTTTGGCGAAAATATTCCTGCTGTAAAATCTTTAGATGATATTGATGATGCTTTTTTTCATGACAGAATGGAACGAATTAATGATTTCGAAAATCATTTGGCTAAAAACGGAACCATCGTTTTAAAATTCTTTTTAAATTTATCTAAAGACGAACAAAAAAACAGATTGTTAAGGCGTTTAAACATTCAAGAGAAAAACTGGAAATTTTCTAAAGCAGATTTAAAAGAACGTAAATTGTGGGACAAATATCAATTTTGTTACGAAGATTTACTGAATAGAACCTCCAAAGAAAATGCACCTTGGTTTGTAATTCCTGCAGATGATAAACCAACTGCTCGTTTACTTTTAGCAGAAATTTTATTAGAAGAATTAGAAAAATATAACTTTAAAGAACCCAGTTTGCCTGAAGATATTCAAGCGCAAGTAGAAGAATTTAAAGCACAATTAAATAAAGAATAAACTAAATAATGTTCAGATTTTGAGTTTAAAATCCAAAATTGAACAAGAACCTTAAAGAATAAATTTTGAATTTAAAATTAAAACAACCTATTGTATTTTTCGATTTAGAAACAACAGGTGTAAATATTGCCAAAGATAGAATTGTAGAAATATCAATTCTAAAAGTGTTTCCAAATGGAAATAAAGAAAGTAAAACTTGGTTGGTAAATCCAGAAGTAGAAATTCCAGCAGAATCTACAGCAGTTCATGGAATTACGAATGAAAAAGTAGCTTCAGAACCAACTTTTAAGGAGTTGGCTAAAAAAGTTAATGACATGATTAAAGGTTGTGATTTAGCAGGTTTTAATTCTAATAGATTCGATATTCCTTTATTGGCAGAAGAATTAATGCGAGTTGGAATCGATTTTGATATGAATGGAAGAAAAGCCATTGATGTGCAAGTAATTTTCCATAAAAAGGAGCAAAGAACATTAGGAGCTGGGTATCAATTTTATTGTGGAAGAGAATTAGAAGGCGCTCATGGAGCAGAAGCTGATACCAATGCAACCTACGAAATTTTGTTAGCGCAAGTTGATAAATATGAAGATATTGGAAATACTGTAGATGCTTTAAGCGAATTTTCTACGCATGGAGAAAGAGCCGATTTTGCTGGTTTTATTTTGATGAATGATGATAAACAAGAAATTTTTTCTTTCGGAAAATACAAAGGAAGAACTGTAGAAGAAGTATTTATCGAAAATCCTGGTTATAACAATTGGATTCAAAATGCAGATTTTCCTTTGTACACAAAAAAGGTTTTAAAAGGAATTAAAGAAAGAATGTCTGCACCAAAAGAAACCATGTCTGATGCTGATAAATTAACGGCTTTGCAACAGAAATTTAATTTGAGGTAAAAGCAATATGTCACTTCGAGTGATTTCGCTTTTTTGTGAAATTGTATCGAGAAGTTTTTAAAGTTTTTATATTATTTTATGAAAAAACTATTATTCTTTTTATTCATTTCTACACAACTATTTTCTCAAAGAATTAATTTTGAAGGAAAATTAGTAGATGCCAAAACACAGGAACCAATTGTGTATGCGAATATTAGTTTTTTAAATTCTGATAAAGGAATTTCTTCTACTGAAGATGGAACATTTTTAATGAATTTAAATGAGAAATACTTAGACTCTAAAGTGCATATTTCTTGTTTAAATTATAAAGACACTATCGTTGTTGCAAAAGATTTATATAAAAAAACGCTGTTTTTAAATCCTATTTCAGAAGTTTTAAATGAAATAGTACTGACAAAAAAAATCGATAAAAGTGTTACTTTAGATGAAGTAAAAAAGAAAGTTGAGGCAATACATACCTCAGGAATGAGAATGATTGCGAAGTATTTTCCGAATTCTAAAAAAAATAGCTGTTGTAATTATATTTCTACGATAGAAATTCATTTTTCGAAAAGGCATTCAAAACAATCTAAATTTAGATTTAGAATTTTTGATAAAGATGTAAAAACGGGGAATCCTAAAAACGATTTGTTAAAAATAAATATACCACTTACTTTAAAACCTGGCGATTTAAAGTTAACCGTTAATTTAGAAGATTACAATATAGAAATGCCAGAAAATGGGTTGTTTATCGCCTTTGAAAAGCTTTTTATTCCATTTAATGAATATGGCAAAAACGAAAATGATAAAAATAGTGAGGTTTTGTATTCACCTGTTGTAGGATTTACAAAATATCCAAAAAAGAAAGAAAATGATTTGTATTTTTATGTAAAAGGAAATTGGCAAAAATGGGCATTAAGTAAAGTAAAATCTTACAAGAAATATGCTCCTTCAATTTCTTTAACACTTACAAATTGATTGATGAAGTAATTGCAAAATAGCGCAATTAAAAATTACACATTTAAAAGTTAGAAGAAAATGTTTACAGATTATAACAAATTACCTGATAATTCTCGAGTTTGGATTTATCAATCTAATAGAGAGTTTACACATAAAGAAATCGATTTTATTTCTACGAGAGCAGAAATGTTTATAAATACTTGGACAAGGCATGGAGATAATTTAAAAGGCTCATTTACTATTAAATACAATCAATTTTTGGTGTTGGCAGTAGATGAAAGTTTTAACAATGTTTCTGGTTGTTCCATAGATAGTTCTGTACGTTTTGTTCAAGAAATTGAAAAGGAATTAGGAATCGATTTAATGAATAAAATGAACATTACTTTTAAAGATAATGAGCATATTAATCTGGTAACTTTAGCCGATTTTCAAAAGTTTGCAAAAGAGCAGAAAATTACTTCAGAAACTATTGTTTTTAATAATTTGGTAACTACCAAAGAAGATTTTGAACATAATTGGGAAGTTCCTGCAAATCAAAGTTGGCACAAACGCTTTTTGGTATAACAATTGATTTAAATAACAAATACCCTTATTGACAAGTTGCGTTAAGGATTGAAATGGCATCCTTTTTAAAACGTTTTTAAATAAATGTCTTACTTCTTACATAAGAGATTTCCACAGTTTGCAAATAGGTAAACTTCGCAAAAACGTTTTAAAAAGATACAATGGAAAGCCTGTTAAAACGCTCAAAAAATACTAAAAAAATATAATGAAAAAAGAAATATTAGTACTTTTAGTAATCGCTTTTGGTTACACGATTAACGCTCAAACCATAGATCCTTTAGTCACTAAAGACGCTAAAGCTCAAGAAATTTGGGTAGATAGTATTCTAAGTAACATGACCATTGATGAAAAAATTGGTCAGTTATTTATGGTGCAAGCCTATTCTAATTTGGATATAAAACATGAATATTTTATTACACAAATGATTGAAAAATATCATGTTGGTAATTTAATTTTTATGCAAGGAACTCCTGAAAAACAAGCAGTATTAAATAATCATTATCAATCGCTTTCTAAAATTCCGTTAATGATTGGTTTTGATGGTGAATGGGGTTTGGATATGCGTTTGCAAAACACGTACAAATTTCCTTGGAACATGACTTTGGGTGCCATTCAAAATGATTCTTTGGTAAAAAAGTTTGGGGAACATTTAGGAAAACATTGTAAAAGATTAGGGATTCACATAAATTTTGCACCAGTTGTAGATATCAATACAAACCCAGAAAATCCAATAATTGGGAATCGTTCTTTTGGAGAAAGTAAAGAAAACGTAACGCAAAAAGCAATTGCTTTTACACAAGGAATGCAAAAATATGGAGTGATGGCAAATGCAAAACATTTTCCAGGACATGGAGATACAGCATCAGATTCTCACCATACTTTGCCTGTTTTAAATTTTGATAAAGCAAGATTGGATTCCATTGAATTGTATCCTTACAGAAAAGTATTTGATGCTGGAATTGGGAGTGTAATGACTGCGCATTTAAACATACCAAGTTTAGAACCAAATACAGATTTACCAACCTCATTATCAAAAAATGTAGTCACCAATTTGTTGCAAAATGAGTTAGGTTTTAATGGTTTAATTATTACTGATGGTTTAAATATGAAAGGTGCAGCCAATTGTGCAACTCCAGCAGAAATTGATGTGGCAGCCATAAAAGCTGGAAATGACATCTTGCTAATTCCACAAGATATTCCTGCAAGTGTTCGTCTTTTAAAGCAAGCAATTACGTTAAAAACATTAAGCGAAGAACAATTAAATTTTTCTGTAAAAAAGATTCTAAAAGCTAAATATTGGATGGGTTTAAACAAGTACAAACCTGTTGTTTTAGAGAATTTGCAACAAGATTTAAATACGATTGATGATGAACTTTTACATAGAAAACTTGTTAAAAGCTCAATCACTTTAGTAAAAGATGCAAAGAAAAGTATTCCAGTAGCAAACTTAGAACTTAAAAAAATTGCCTATGTAAAATTAGGAGATGATATTGGAGCGCATTTTGTAAATATGTTAAAGAATTACACCAAAGTTGATGTTATTTCTGATTCAAATTTAGATGGTTTGATGGCAAAACTAAAACCTTATAATCAAGTAATTATTGGGTTTCATAAATCGAATAATCATCCTTGGAAAAGTTATAAGTTTGATGAAAAAGAATTGGTTTGGTTGCAAGAAATTGCAAGACAAAAAGACGTTATTTTAGATGTTTTTACTAGTCCTTATAGTTTGTTACAGCTAAAAAGTTTTACGAATATCGAAGCGATTATTGTCTCTTATCAAAATAGTAAATTAGCACAAGAACTATCTGCACAAGCAATTTTTGGCGCTTATATTTTACATGGAAAATTACCAGTTTCAATTGGCAAGGAATTTAAAGTTGGGCATGGAATTGATTCATACAGTTTAAGTAGATTAGAATATACAATTCCTGAAGATGCAGATATGTCATCAAAAAAATTAGCTGGAATTGATTCCATTTCTAAGATCGTTTTAAAGAAAAAAATGGCACCAGGTTTTCAAGTTTTGGTGGCAAGAAAAGGAAAGGTAATTTATAATAAAAGTTTTGGGTATCATACAGCAGATAAAAAAACAGTTGTAAAAAATTCTGACATCTACGATTTGGCTTCCTTAACCAAAATATTGGCTTCCTTACCTATGATTATGAAAGCCTCTGAAGATCAAAAAATTCCTTTAACTGCAAGTTTAAAAGATATTTTACCAAGTTTTGCAGAAACTAATAAGGCAACTATTTCAGTAAAAGAAATTTTATCTCATTATGGAAAATTAAAAGCGTGGATTCCTTTTTACATAAAAACGCAAGACAGCATTACACATAAAAATTCTGGCACGTATTATAAATCGCAAAGTAGTAGAGATTACAATGTAAAAGTTGCTGAGAATTTATTTATCAGAAAATCCTATAAAGACAGTATTTATAAATACATCAAAGAAGTAGATCAAAGAGAAAATGAAGGGTATAAATATAGCGATTTAGGGTATTATTTATTCAAAGAAGCCTTAGAAGAAAAATATGGAAAACCTTTAAACATTTTAGCAGAGAAAGAATTTTATAGCTCTTTAGGTGCAGATAGAATGACGTATTTACCCATCGAAAAATTTAATAAATCAGAAATTGTACCCTCAGAAAAAGACGATTATTATCGCAATCAATTAGTGCATGGTTATGTGCATGATATGGGTGCAGCAATGTTAGGTGGAGTTGGTGGTCATGCAGGTTTATTTGCCAATGCAAACGATGTTGCAAAAATGATGCAAATGTATTTGCAAAAAGGTTTTTATGGTGGCAGACGTTATTTAAACGCAGAAACTATCGATACTTTTAACGCACGTTATTATGCAGATAAAAATAACAGACGAGGTTTAGGATTTGATAAACCACAATTAAATCCAGATGTAAAAGCAACTTGTGGTTGTGTTTCCGACGAAAGTTTTGGGCATTCTGGTTTTACAGGAACCTATGCTTGGGCAGATCCAAAAACCGAAATTGTGTATGTTTTTCTATCTAACAGAACCTACCCAACTGCGAATAACAGAGGTTTGGTAAAAGAAAATATTAGAACCGAAATTCAGCAAATTATTCAAGACGCAATTATTGATTAGGAGCTATTTCCAGCTTTCACTACTCGCTTTTTTTGCTTGAAAAAAGCAAAAAAGAGCTCAAACAGGTCGTTCAATCTGGGCTAAAGTTGTTTAATGAATATTGGTATAATTATAGTTTTTTGAATTTTTAATTGGGGTAATTCTGGTGTCAAAAATAATTTAGATAGATTTATTTAAATTGTATCTGTTTTATTGGGATGTTGTTAAGCTTATTTTTATTTTCGCCTTTTTATTTGCATATTTACAAATTATTACACATATTTGCAATAAATCAAATCCGTTATTATGTTAGATTGGAATGATAAAGTCAAACGCTTATTAAAGTCAGAGTTAGTTCGTAGAGGAATTTCAAATTCAGACTTGGCAAATATGCTTGGACAAATCGGAATTGAAGAGACAAAATCAAGCATAGATAGCAAAATCAGTCGAGGTACATTTAGTGCATCATTCTTTTTGCAATGTTTAACTGTAATTGGCTGTGAAAAAATAGAAATCGAAGAGTACGAAAACCAATTGTCAATCGTTGCTGAGCCAGAAGTCGATTATAACCTAAAAAAATAACAAAAATGTCGAAAGTTAAATTTATAGATTTATTTGCAGGACTTGGTGGAATAAGATTAGGTTTTGAAAAGTCTTTTAAAGAATTAGGTTTTGAAACAGAATGTGTAATGACATCTGAAATTAAGCCTTATGCAGTTGAAACATTATCAAGCAATTTCAGTCACGATTATTTTGTTGGTGATATTTTTAATGTTGAAAATAAGCAAATTCCTGATTTCGATTTTTTATTAGGTGGTTTTCCTTGTCAATCATTTAGTGCTGCTGGAAATCGTCACGGATTTGCAGAAACAAGAGGAACTTTGTTTTTTGAAATTGAAAGGATTTTAAGGGATAAAAATCCTTATGGTTTTATTCTCGAAAATGTTGAGGGCCTTGTTAAACACGATTTAGAAAATAAGCACGATAAAATAGGAAAGACTTTATCAATTATTTTATATAAGCTGAAAGAGGAATTGGGATATAACGTAACTTGGAAAGTTCTCGATTCGATTGAATTTGGCTTACCACAATCTCGTAAAAGAATTTTTATAGTTGGTACGAAAGATAACACTGCAAATTTGAATGTTACCAAAAGAGAATTTAATCCTTTGAAAACCATTTTGGAAAATGGTTTAGAAACAATAAATTCCGATTTCACGAAAAAGCTTTTTAAGCATTTTGAAATGGAAGATTTATATGGGAAATCCATTAAAGATAAAAGAGGTGGTGATAATAACATTCATAGTTGGGATATAGGTGTTAAAGGCGAAGTTTCTGACGAACAAATTATTTTATTAAATAAACTTTTTAAGGAAAGACGAAAAAAACATTGGGCTGAAAAAATTGGTATTGATTGGATGGATGGAATGGCGTTAACCTTAAAACAAATTTCAACATTTCATAATAATGAAAATCTTAAAAGTTTATTGGATGATTTAGTCAAAAAAGGATATTTGAGGTTTGAACACCCTAAAAAGTTGGTTCGAGAAAAAACCGATAATGGTGAAAAGAAATATCGTACTTATGATGAAACAAAACCTAAAGGTTATAATATTGTAACTGGTAAATTGAGTTTTGAAATTAATAAAATACTGGATCCAAATGATATTGCACCAACACTTGTCGCAACTGATGTTTCACGTTTGGCAGTTCCAGATAATGGTGGATTAAGAAGATTGACAATTCGTGAAGGATTAAGATTATTTGGTTATCCTGAATGGTATGAAATTCCTGTTAAAGAAACTGAAGCCTTTGATTTATTGGGAAATACAGTTGCAGTTCCAGTTGTTGAACACGTAGCTAAACAACTTGCTAAAATTTTTAAAGCAAATTATCACTTTAAAGATTTACCAGTAGAAGCTGTGTAGCCTTTTTGGATTTTATCCATAAATAAAGCAGTGCCTTTATCGTGTCTAGTTTTTCCGTATTTATATTGATTTTCTTGAAAAGCGTTTAAAAACTCTAAAGCCGAGTTGAAAGGTTTAAATTTAGTTCTGTCATTATTATACCATTTAATTGGTCTAATATTTACTAAATCCCCTTGTTTAACTTGACATCTTAAAGGCCAGTCACCACTTGGTCCAGTTATTTCCCAGATTTTCTTGAGCCAAACATCCGCAATTTCTATGAAACCATCAACCATTTTGTAACCAAAAATTAAATAGTCAGAATCCAGCCTGTAAGGGAAATCTATTATTGAACGCCTGTAAGCCATAAAATTTGCTACATCGAAATTTGCTCCTGCATCGTAATTAAATGATTTAACTTCAACTAATCCTTTTTCTGGGTCGTTAATATCTAAATTTAGATCGGGAAAATCTTGTGTATTTGGCTTTAACTTATATTCTACATCATTTTTTTCTAACCAAGCAGCCAACCATTCTTGAATTAAGTTCCCAACAGTATCTTTTGCTTTTACAGTTATTGTCAGGTCTTTAAGAGTAAATTTGATATTTCCTTTTTCGCCTATTATTTTATATTCTTTGGTCAGTTTATGGTGTAACTGTTCAGGTGTTAATTTCATTCAGATTTGTTGATTTACTTAAAGTTCAAATATAACCAAAATTTTAATGATAGAACTATCTCCAATATTTTGGGGAGCTCGTTATAACTCTTATTAAATATATTTCGTAAATTAGAAGATTATGCTGGTTTTCAGTTACTCAAAACAAATTTAATATAGTAAATTTAGAAAGTAAATTACCAATCTTATTATTTATCTTTTACTTTAAAGCTCTAGACTCTTTTTTTAACAAAAGTTTTCACTAAAAAAAACAATTTTCATCAAATTCCTTTTTATTCTAAAGATAGCTTATCTTTTTCGAACCTAATTATTATGGGATTTCACCTAAAGTCGAAATGACAAAATCGGAAGATTTTTTTTAATTTACAAATTTTCAGTATTCGTAACAGAAAATTTAGTGTAAACCAAAACCAATAAAAAAGAAGCCACAAAATAAATCAACGCATTTTTCCATCCAAAGAAAAAGTTAACAAGTACAGCTTGTAAACCATAAAAAATAGGAAAAGAAATTACATTTACAGCATATTTCATAGTATCAATAAATTCAATTTCACCAATATTTTTAGACATTTTTTTCCAAATAAAATAAGGCAAAATACTATTCAAAAGAATCAAATAAAAGAGTGGTTTTAAATAATTAGGGTGCTTTTTTACAGGATTAGGAAAATTATTTTCAGCAATCATTTTATTCACTGCATCAACATTTGTAAAATCTACATTAGCTGCATTTAATTTGGATAGAGTAGCAGCATAATGTTCATCATTTGGAATATGAACTGTTAATTTTTTTAATTGATTACTAACGTTATTTTTTAGAATATTGATTGCTTTTGGTTTTTCATTCGCATTAAAAATTTCTCTTGAATTTATCAAATCACCAAATTTCACACAAACTTTAGAAGGATATTGAGAAGAATTTTGATAAGTAACTCCAACAGGAATCACAGTAATTTCTAAATTCGGATTACTTTCTAAAGCACCAAAAACAATTCTTGTAAATCCTTTGCTCAAAGGCTGAATTGTTCTATCTCTACAATGTCCACCTTGTGGAAAAATCATTAAGGTTTCTTCATTTTTTAAAATATTGAAACACTTTTCAAAAACTTCTTCATTGTTAGAAAGTTGTTTTCTACCATCTCTAATTCTATAAATTGGCATTAAGTTTAGAGAAGCTAACACCTTTTTTACCAAAGGTTTCGAAAACACATCTGCTCTTACCAAAAAATGATTTTCTCTTGGGCTATTAGAAGTCACGAATAAAGGATCCATCAAAGCATTTGGATGGTTTATGGCAAACAAAACAGCTCCTTTTTTAGGAATGTTTTCTTTTCCAATAACCTTTATTTTTTTAGCATAAAACTCTAAACTAATCTTTAAGAAAAGCTTTACACTTTCATACCAAATTTTCTTAATCATAACTTTCTACGTGTTTTTTATTTTTATTTCTTCCCCAAAAAGTAGCCAAAGCCATTCCTGAAAAAACATCCCAAATACCCCAAAAAGCGGCTAATAAAGCCATGCCTCCTAAACCATCAAAAAAACCAAAAATTAATAAAAGTCCTAAACCTCCATTTTGAATTCCTGTTTCCATAGAAATAGTTTTACAATCTTGTTTGCTTAAGCCGAAACTTTTTGCGGTATAAAAACCAAGAATAAAAGCAAAAATATTATGCAAAATAACCAACGCTAAAACATGGTGAATATGATTTACAAAAACATCTAAATTTTGTGAGAAAGCAATAAATATTAATGCAATAAAAACCAACATCGATAATGGTTTTAAAACTTTTTCTATTTTTTCTGCCATTTCTTCATGGTAATGTCTAATCAACATTCCTAGAATTAACGGAATTCCTAAAATTAAAGAAACGAGTTTTAATAAATCTACCCAATTAAGTTCTACAGTTTTTAAAATTTCGTTTGTTGGTTCGTACATACTTCCCCAAAACTGTAAATTAAAAGGGGTCATAATAATACAAATTAAGGTTGCAAAAGCTGTTAAACTAACAGAAAGAGCTGCATTTCCTCCAGCCATTTTACTAAAAAAGTTTGATACATTTCCTCCAGGACAAGCTGCAATCATCATCATTCCTAAAGCAAAACTTGGGTGAGGTTTTATCAAAATAATGGCTAAAAAAGTAAGTGCAGGTAACAAGATAAATTGCGATAAAACTCCCACAAAAACTATTTTAGGATTTTGAAAAAGACGTTTAAAATCATCTACAGTAATTGCTAAAGCCACACCAAACATAATAATGGCAATGGCTATATTTAAAACCCACAAACCACTAGAATCGAAGTTTATTTTTATGGCATCTATATCTATTTGGTTTTGCATTTTTTTATTTATTTTTTGACACGGATTTCATGGATTTTCACTGATTTGTATGGTGTTGAATTTCACGAATTTGATATTTTTTTATGCTAGCATCTAAAAGTTAAAATCTTAAAATGCTATCTATTTTCTTTTCTCTTTTTTCTTGTCTCAAAAAAATCTTGTTTCAATTTTTTTTTAAAAAAACTAATTCGTAAAAGCATATTCAATAATATTCGAACCCATTTTAAGGGCTATTTCTCTTACTTCTCTAGGGTTGTTGTGTATTATTTGATCTTCCCAACCATCACTTAAATCGGTTTCATAATCGTAAAAAACGATTAATCTTCCTTCGTAAAATAAACCAAAACCTTGTGCTGGTTTTTTATCATGTTCGTGAATTTTAGGAATTCCTTCAGGAAATTTAAAAGTCTGATTATAGATAGGGTGATTGCTTGGTATTTCTTGGAACTCTAAAGTTGGAAATACTTTTTTTAATTCGGTTCTTATAAATTTATCCAATCCATAATTGTCGGAAATATGTAAAAAGCCTCCAGAAATTAAATAGTTTTTAAGGTTGGTTGCTTCTTCATCAGAAAAGAAAACATTTCCATGTCCAGTCATAAATAACATTGGAAAGTTGAAAATATCTTCGCTATTTACAGCTACAGATTGTGGATTTTCAGAAATATTCGTTTTTATATTTTGGTTGGTAAAAGCTACCAAATTAGGAATCGCAGTTGGGTTTGCATACCAATCTCCACCACCATTATATTTTAAAATGGCAACGTCTTGTGCGTTTACTTGAAGAAATAATGAAAAGAAAAATAGCCTTATAAATTGCTTCATAAATTTTAAAAAGAATTTGAAGCAAGATAGTAAATTCAACTTTGAGGTAAAAAGCTATTTTTAAAATTATAGTGACTTTATTAATTCTACAAATCCATAAATTAAGACTCCCAAAAATACTACATAGGTTAGTGCAAAAGACTTTAACCAATCAGGTTCGCCTTTTTTTATCTTTTCAATTTCTGAAATGGGAATTTCTAAGGTGCCAGTTATTTTTTTTACTATTATTTTATCATTATTAAAATCGATAAATTCACCTTTAATACGCTGAGAATCTTTTAAAATGATTTTTACTTTTTTCGGTTTTTCAGTTTCATAATTATTGATATCAAAAGTTTTATAAGAATAACAACTTTGAAATAAGATTAGGATGGATAAAAAGTAGATTTTGTTTTTCATAGTTTTAAAATTGATAAGTCATTGAATAGTTTACTGATTTTATATTTAATGCTCCTTTTTCTGTAACAACAGCAAATATGTATTTTTTGAAACGATAACTAAATGTTAATCCTGAAAAATGTCCTCCTCCACCTTCTTCAATATTATATTTTTTTTCATCTAAACCTAATAATCCTCCAGAAAATAAACCCAAACCAATTGTGTTGTTTTCATCAATCTTAAATAATATTTCGCTAAAGATATTTAAAGAAAATAAAGATTTTTCATTAATAACTCTTATTGCAGATGAAGGTTCAATTTCATTTAATTTATTTTGATAATTACCATTTTCGTAATTGTAATTCAGTTCTAAACCAATAATTTCATAATCAATATTAGGTCTTGTGCTTTTAAAACTAAAACCAATTTTTGGGTTAATTGAATAAAAACTTTGGGTTTCATTTGCCACAATAACATCAATTAAAGCATTTTTAAATTTATAAGAACCATAATTTAAACCAAGCCCGTAATAAAAATTATATTTTTTAAAAGATTTACTGTGATGATAATTTAGAGATCCAATTAATTTTGTGTCATTTGTACCTTCTCTTATTGGGTGTTTTCCATTACTTACTGCTAAAGAAATATAATTTGCTGTTGTGTCTTTATTATTATACACTGGTTTTGCTATGTATTTTTTAATTGCTCCATAATTTGCGGGTGTGTAAACTCTTTCTACACCACAAGAAGAAATCAATAAAATGAATATAATGTATAGAACCCCCTTTTTCATAAAATGATAGTTTTAAATTCATCACCAAATTAGCTAAGAATAAAAAGATAAGAGTCCAGTATTTCTTGTTTTACAGAAATTCTGGACTGATTTTATTGAGGTTTGTTAAATTAATTTAAAGATTGCTTCATCAAATAGAAAAATGTTTGATTCGCAAAGACGAGATTATATTAGATTATGTAAGTTTTATTTTTTGATATGCTGAAGGTGTATTTCCTGTATGTTTTTTAAACGTGGAGTAAAATGTAGATTTTGAATTGAAACCAGATTCTAAACCAATAGCAGTAATTGTATAGTTTCTATAATTTTCGTCAACTAACAATTCTTTTGCAAGTTCTATTCTAAACTCATTTATATATTCATTAAAACTATTTTCAGAAAAAAGTTTGATGATATTAGATAGTTTAGCAGCATTAATATCTACTTCATTTGCTAGAAACTCGACACTTAATTTTGGTTCTGTAAAAAGTTTCTTCTCTAATAAAAGACTTTCAATTTCGTCAAATATTTTCTTTTTTTGAGCATCTTTTTCGTCATCCAGAATTTCTTTATGAATAGGTGTTGGTTTTATTGCAAGTTTTTTACGCAAATCTTTTCGCTCTTTCAACAAACGCAATTGTAAAATGGCTTGATAACCAATCCAATAAATTAAAACCGTTGTTAAAATTCTTAAAGGATAATAAGAATAAATAAATTCCGTAAAATTTAAAGCGACAGTTATTGCCAAAGCAACAATCCAAAAAGCGTAGGTAAATAAACCCAATTTAAAGAAAGTATAAATCCATTTTAAATTATCAAAAGATAAAACTTTAGAAAATAGTTTTTCTTTTCTTGATAAAATATGAAAAGAATACCCAAAAACAGACAGTGAAACTAGCAAACTAAAAATTTCTTCGAATGTGGTGTATTTTTCAAATAAATAGGCAATGTCAGCTGTGTTTTTATCAGAAAAAAAGGAAACAAAACTAATTCGTATAGTAATTAGAACAATAAAAATTGGGATGATTATTTTTAAAATATTTTGGCTTTGTTTCCTAATATCCAAATAATGAATTAAAAACATATAAAAAAATGGCGCAATAAAAAAGTGCCAAGGAATGTGTATATAATCTAAAAAGAAATATTCAATAAAAAAGTTTTTGGTAAGAATCCAAGATTGAATGTTGTTTAAAGAAATGGTTAACACCAATAAATTGATGAATACCATACTTTTTTCTCTTCCATTTTTTGAAAAACCAATTAAGAAACAAAATAAGAACCCATGCAAGGCACTTATTAAAAGGAAGAGATTAAAAACTTCTTGGATTGTCATTTTATTGGGGAGTACTTTCCGCTAAAATAAACAATTTATATAAAAAACGTCCTTAAATTTTTAAGGACGTTTCAGTTTTTTTATTTTATAAATTAGTCTTTCATTTTTATTATTGTATGCCCACCACCACTAGAACCTCCAGAGCCACCAGAAGACTGAGATGTAACATTGAATAGTTGATATTTAAAATATGTACATCCACATTGGTTTTGCATTTTTACGCCAATATTTAACTGCCCAGTGCTATATGGGTTAACATCTATCGTGCTTGTATCATTAAATCTACGAATTTGACTATTTGGTACAGACCATGTATAACTTAACCCATAAGTAGGGTCATTGCCCATTAATTCTATGGGTGGTATTGGGTGTACAGCCTTTAATTTTGTCCATTGATTTGTATAAAATTGATAACTACCCACAGTAGAAATACTTAAAAAATCTGGTCCAGGTATGCCTACCCAGACCAACTTATCTATGGTAAGGTCTTTTTCTACTATATAGGCACTTACATGACCAATAATATCATTAGTTCCGTTTATAGGTCTAACAGTTACTGTATTGTTAGTTGATGATATAATGTTTATGTTATTAGATGAACTCCAAGTTACATTAAAACCACTACAAGTATTAGGAATATCTAATGTATAAGTGTTTGTTTTATTATCGCAAACTGCTAAATCTCCAGATATGCTTGAGGTATCAAAGTTTTTATAAACTGTTGGTGGTAAATTAGTAGTCATTGTATCTAATTCTGCTTTTAACCAAGCTACATTTGCTGTTGTTAAAAAAATATGTTCTTCATTTTCTTTTGGTGTAAAATAATTATCAAAAGGAGTTTCTCCTGTACAAACTCTATTTTTATTACCAATCACTTCACCTAAAACACTACTGCCTGTATATGCTAAAGCACTTTTTGTAGGAATAAAACTGTGTTCTTTTACTTTTATATTTCTTTTTAAATCTATAAATAGTTCCATAAGCCATTTGTCAAAATTATGCTGTGAAAGAGGCAATGCCTCTTCAAAAATTACATTTTGTGTACCAAAAGTACTTCCTGGAGAAGTATCATAGCTACCTCTATTATCTGATTGTGCATAATGTCTTTCTCTATAAATATTCCAACCAATAAAAAAAGTACTAACCCTAACTCTACCATCTAAAATCAAACCATTTGTATTAGTATTGGGTGTAAAGTAAATATTGGAGTGTATTCCTTCAAAATTTAAAAATAAATATGTGTAGAGATAATTTACAATTCTTGTAATAACATCAGGGTTAATTTTCATATTAAGAATTTCTTGACTTGGTGTTCCTATCGTTGTTCCTAAGATACTTCCATTATTTAATGCAATTTTCCTTAAATTTTGTGGCATACCTAATGCGTCTAATTCATTTTGAAAACGATTTCTAAAACCTGGTGCACCTTGTGGTGTTTCGCTACCAGATAAATGATGATGTACCAACATTTGTTTTGCAGCAACCGAATTTATTTTTACCTCTAAATTTTCTTTTACGGGTGCTAAAAAACCATGAAAACGAAGCCAATATTGTGTGCCAATAGGTATATTTGCTCCTTGGTGTGGACTATCGAAACTTACCCATAAACGAGTGTTGTGATCCCAAAGGTTTTTGTGGTCTGTGTTGTTAGGGTTTTTTGCTAATTCTTTTTCCATATATGCCAATGCATATCTGGTAATTAACCCCCCCATACTTGGGCCAATGACCACCATTTCTTCTGTGCCTTCTTGTTGTTGTTTTAATTTTCTAATTAAAGAAATTAATACATAAGCATTACGTTGTATATAATCTCCACCTCCATTAATTTGTTTGGTTGTGTTACCGTCAATTATTTCATATCGTGGATGGTTTACTATGATGACATCGTAGCCTAAATCATTAAGATCTTTTATTAAATCTATTTTAGCTGTACTGTTATTATTATCGTGATCATAACCCATTAAATCTAAAATGCTATCTTCTTCTTCATTATGGCCTTTATCTTTTTTTTTCTATTTTTCTTGTGTCACTTGGGTCAAAACCATCTACTATTATTATTGGTTTATCTAAAACTTTTGTAATAGAATCATTGTAATAAATGCGGTACTCATTTTTACCTTGGTAAGCTTTATTTTCATCATAGCCTTGATAATACAAATCGCTATCCGCAACAATTTCTTCTAAATCAGATTTGTTACTTTTGGCTAAATAGCTAACTGGTAAATTCAAGTAAAATTTACCATAGCTCGTTTTTGTCGAATTATCAGAAAAAGTAACTATAAAACGAAGGTTTTTAACACCTCCTGTTGTATAGGTAGATGTAGCATTGGTATTGGTGAAATTGTAATTACTTATTAATGTAAAAGTTGCTCCATTGGTTTGTAACTGCAAAGTTTTAATTGTTTTACCAAACTTATGTAATTTGAAAAAAACATCTGTTTTAAATTGAATTGTATTTGCTGTTACTTCTTTTTTTAATGGGCTAATTATGGTAGTTTGTTTTTTTATAAAAGGTGTTTTACCTGCTATATTGCTAAAGGTTTCTGTATTCGCATTAAACTGTATGTTTGGGTATTGTGCAGTACCAGCATCACCATAATGAAACTCTGTGTTGATAATACCAATGGGGATTGTGTTTTCGGTATAATTTTTATTGAGTAATTCATCCTTAAAAACCTCAATAGTGGGGATGTTTTGAGTGTAAGAAGCCCTGTTTAATTCATACCATACTTGTTTAAAATGCGTAAAAGAGGTAGTATCTTGTCTTGTGCCTTGGTTAAATTCTACAATACTTGATACTGATATGACTCTATCTAACAATATATTAGAGGTAATTGGACTTTTGTCTATATTTTGTAATTTAGTATCTACTGCTGTTGTGTACTTTTCTAAAGTAGTTTGCGCCTTAAATTGTATTGCGAAAAAGAGTATTAAAATGCAAATTGTAATTTTTTTCATAATTTTGTTGTGTTAAATGTTAATATATGTTTTTGATATTTAATACTTTTAGACGTTTATTAGCGTAACCGTCTTTTTAATTGTTTACTGTATTTAGGTTGATGTCAAATCGTCCATTTGTAATTTCAATAATATCATTTTCGTTATCTTTATTTTTTAATTTTGTATAGAATGATCCTGAATAAATTCCTTTGTTGATATCAATTTTAGAAAAGTTTAATTCTCCGGAATTTTCAAAAGATAAATATTGTAAAGATCCTTTATTTATTAAACAAAATATATGGGCATTAGCTAAATCAAATCTATCACTACCATCACTTTTATTAATAATGAAATTTTTTGGACTATCTAAAAGTGTTGGTAAGTATATATATATATATATACTTGGGCTATCTTCAGAATTATATGTACTAATAAACCATTTATCGTCTCCTTTACTATCAAAAAAATTAGAACCAACGTAAACTTCTAACCCTTTAATTAAACTTCCACCAGGTGTTGAAGAAATTGTAGTTTTAGGTACAAATATCCTTCCATCTACAATAGCTCCAAACGTATTTGCACCAGTTTGTGTAATTGGTGGTAATTGGTCTTCTGGGTCGTTGTTTTCGCAATTAGAAAAGATTACTGCAAAAAGTAAAAGTGTTGTTTTTAAAAATAATTGTTTCATAATCGAGAGATTTTAAATTTGTTTTGTAAAAATACCTGATATTATAATTTTAGGAGTCCAGTACTTCTTGAAAACAAGAAATACTGGACTTATTTACTTTTAAATATCTGATATTAAATTATTTAAAGATACGATTTTTTCGTAAAACAACGAGATTTTTAAAATACAGGACTCAGTTTTTAATAAATTAGATAATTTTACAACCAATTTTATGCTAAAAAGAACTGAAAATTAAAATATATTTTGATGAAAAATAGAAAGTTTAATTTTGAAAAAAAGCATCAACTATGAGATTTCTCAATCGCCTAAAAAGGCTCATTTCGAAATGACATTTGAGAGAACATAAAAAAGTAGTTAAAATTTACTCATTGATAAAAGAAACAATATTCACAGCCACCAAACCAGCAGTTTCTGTTCTTAATCTACTTTCGCCTAAAGAAATAGGAATAAATTTTTTATCCAACGCTTTTGTAATTTCTTGAGGAGAAAAATCGCCTTCAGGACCAATCAAAATGGTTGTTTTTTCTGATGGATTTACAACAGATTTTAGTAAGTTTTTATTGTTGTCATCTTCACAATGTGCAATACAAAGTGTGCCTTCATTTTTTTGGTTGATAAAATCCCCAAATTTTATTGGTTTATTAATTTTTGGTAGCGTAAATTTTAAAGACTGTTTCATTGCAGATTGAATAATTTTTTCAAATCGCTCTAACTTTATATTTCTACGTTCAGAATTTGAGCAAATTATGGGTGTAATTTCATCAATACCAATTTCTGTGGCTTTTTCTAAAAACCATTCATATCTGTCGTTATTTTTTGTGGGTGCAATTGCAATATGTAAATAATAATCCCAAGGTTTTGGTTTTTCTTGAACTTCAATTATTTCTGCAATACATTTTTTATCACTAGCAATGATAATTTTGGCATCAAACAAAAAGCCTTTACCATTTGTAATGTGCAAAATATCACTTTCCTTTTTTCTTAAAACACGTACAATATGTCTGCTTTCAATTTTATCGAAAGTTAACTGTTTGGTTTCTGTAGAAATTTCTGAATTGTAGAATAATTGCATGGGTATGAGTTCAAGGTTTAAAGTTTAAAATTCAAAGTTTTTACTGCTATGTTCAAAAAAGTTTAATGTTCAAAATTTAAGAGAAAAACTAGATGTCAGTTCGAGTGAAATTTCTTTTTCAGAAATTTTGTATCGAGAACTCGTAACAATTCCAAAACTTTTATTTTTTGCTAAAAGCTAAACAACACTTTTTCGATACGTTCTTCTTCTTTTATGCGTAACAGGATTAAAATTTTCCCATAATTTTTTTATGGCTTCATTATCTTCTAATTCTGGAGTTCTAATACAATTTTCGATACCTAAAGGCGTAAATGTTTTTGTATATTGATCAAAAATAATTGCGTGAACACCTTTATTTTGATATTCAGGATGCACACCAATTAAATAAAAAGTAACATCTTTTGAGTGTTTTCTAGCTCTTAATAAATGAAAAATTCCAAAAGGAAATAACTTTCCTTTCGATTTTTGCAACGCTTCTGAAAAAGAAGGCATTACAATTGCAAAAGCGACTAGTTTATTATGTTCATCAACCACAAACTTTATGTATTCAGGATTGATAAAACTGATGTATTTCTTTTTAAAAAATGCTATTTGAGCATCAGAAATTGGTACAAAACTAGAAAGTTTCGAGTAAGATGCACTAAAAACTTCAAACATTTCATCTACATAAGGCATAATGTCTTTTGTCTTAGTGAAATCTAATGCTTTTAGTTTAAAACGTCTTTTTATAATGTTGCTAATTCTATCAAAATAAACAGCATCAACATCTTTAAATTTAAACTTATTCTCTAGATATTCTTTCTCTTTTACAAAACCTAATTGCTCAAAATGATCTTTATAATAAGGGTGATTATACCAAGTAATCATGGTACCTATATGATCAAAACCATCAATTAAAACACCAGTTTTATCCAAATTATTAAAACCAATTGGGCCTTCAATATATTCTAAGTTATTTTTTTTACCAATTTCGTTTACTTTGTCTAATAAAACTTTGGAAACTTCAATGTCGTCAATTACATCAAACCAACCAAAACGCATTTTTTTAACTTTCTGGTTATTAACTTCATACCAGTTTATAATGGCAATAACTCTACCAACAATTGTATTGTCTTTATACGCTAAAAAGAATTGTGCATCTGCATTTTCGAAAACAGGATTTTTTTTAGGATCAAAATTGGCAATTTCATCTTTAATAATAGGAGGAACCCAATATTTATGATTTTTATATAAAGAGAAAGGAAATAGCACAAATTGTTTTATCTCGCTTTTAGTTTTGGCTTCTTTTAAAGTGATCATAGATTTTTTAGCAGTACTTAATTAGTTCCTTTTTCGTTTCTTTTTAGTGGAATTTTTCCCTTCCTTTTTCCTGAAAACACTAAAAAGTCTACTAAAGAAACCACCTTGTTTTTTATTGTATTCAGAGATTGGAGTGCTGGTTTCTTCTCTTCCATTTTCATCTAATTCCTTGTAGGAATCTTTATGTGTATCAATTCTGTAAGAAACTCCAAAACCTCCATAAAAACCTTGAGCATTTCCTTCTATTAGAAGTCTACCAGAAGCATTAATTTGAAGATTTTTGCTATATAAATAAGCCAAACCAGTTCCTATATTTGTGTTGTTTTGGTTTTCTAGAAACACAGTTTGATTTTCCACAAAGCCAGACCAATAATCATTAAAATTATAAGTTCCAGTTACTATGTAAGAAATTTCAGAAAAGTCAGTGCCTATTTTATCATAAAAAACGTTGGTAACAATATTAAAATCGGAACTCAAGTTATTTTGTAATAACAACCCAACTTTAGGAGACATGCTGCCTGTTTTGTAAATATCATTTACCATATCTGTATTTAGACCTGCATAAACTGCTACAGAAGGTATTAATCTTTTGTAGTCAAAAGCCATTCTTCTTTTCCAGCTTCTTATTTCTTTGCTTTTGTCTTCATATTCTTGTTGATACACTAAATATTTTGCACCAACTGTAAATCGTCCAATTCCATTTACAGAATAATCTGAAGTAAAAATATTTTTAAAAGCAATTTTATCTTTTTGATAGCTTGCTTGGACATTCAATTCTAATTTTTCTAGAAAAAAACTAGTTCTAAAAAGCATATCAAAACCTAAAGATTCAGGTCTAGAAAATGTAGGTTCTATAGATACATTTCTATAAAATAAACTGCTTTCAAATTGATAAACGCCAGTTCCAACACTATAAGGACTTTCTGAAAAGCCTGGTTTGTTGGAGTTTATAACTTCTGTATATTGTCCGTAAACAGTAGAAAAACCAAAAAATAATAATACAATAAAGAGTTGTAAAGGATGGTTTTTCATCACTAAAAAAATGATTTTAAATTAAAAATTTATTTACAAAACAAACATAGTACAAAAATGCTGTTATTAAAAGCATTGCAGACTTTTTTACCTTTATAAAAGTTTTGTAGTTTGTTAACGTTAGAATTGTTAGCAAATTGTTATTTTTGGTATATTTTTTAACACTATTTATTACATGGGATTATTAAAGTTTATATTCTTTGCGTTATTATTTTATTACGGTTTTAAATTTTTAGCAAGATTATTTGCACCTTTCTTGATTAAAAAAGTGGCAGATACTATGCAGAAAAAAGCTGAAGAACAATTTGGAGGTCAGCAACCAAAAAGTAGCGTAAAAGAAGGAGAAACCATTATTGATAAAGCTCCAAGGAACAGTACACAAAGCAAAAATTCTGTTGGAGAATATGTAGATTTCGAAGAGATAGATTAATTCTCTTTTCATTTATTTTGCTCAAGTTTTATCAACCAAAAAAAGTTCAATTTTTTAAATTAAGCATTTGAAACTTAAAAAAATATTTCCATACATAATTGCAGTTGCAATATTTGTAATTGCTTCTTTATTGTATTTTCATCCTGTTTTAAAAGGACAAAAAATAGCACAGTCAGATATTACCCAATTTCAGGGAATGGCTAAAGAAATCACCGATTTTAGAACCGATAAAAATACAGAGCCTTATTGGACTGGCGCTTCTTTTAGTGGAATGCCAGCTTATCAAATAAGTGCTTATTATCCTTACGATTTTGTAAGAACTTTAGACAGAACACTCCGTTTTTTACCAAGACCAGCAGATTATACTTTCTTGTATTTTTTAAGCTTTTTTGTGTTGATGATGGCATTAAAAGTAAAATGGCGATTGGCAGTTTTAGGTGCACTTTCCTTCGGTTTTTCCACCTATTTAATTATAATCTTTATTCCAGGCCATAATTCGAAAGCACACGCTATTGCATACATGCCTTTGGTTTTAGCAGGAGTTTTGTGGATTTTTCAACGAAAATATGTCTTAGGTTTTATTGTTACAGGCTTGGCAATGGCTTTAGAAATTTATACAAACCACATTCAAATGACTTATTATTTAGGTTTTTGTCTGCTAATTTTAGGAATTGTAGAATTAATAAATGCCATCAAAGAAAATATTTTACCTGCTTTTATAAAACAAGCTGCTGTAATTTTAGCTGCTGTAATTTTAGGAATTGGCGCAAATGCTCCTAGATTAATGGCAATGCAGGAATATTCAGAATTTAGTACGAGAGGAAAAACTGAATTAACGATAAATGCTGATGGAAGTAAAAAAGAAGCAACAAAAGGTCTAGACAAAGCCTATATTACTCAATATAGTTATGCAAAATTAGAAACTTTTAATTTGTTTATTCCACGTTTTATGGGTGGAGGAACTGTTGAAGAATTGGATGAAAATTCTAATTTTTATCAATTAATAGAAAAGCAAGCAGGCAAAAAAGTTGCAGACGATTATTCTAAACAAGTGCTAACTTATTGGGGAGATCAACCCATTATTGAAGCTCCTGCATATATTGGTGCAGTTATTTTCTTCTTATTTTTTCTTGGAATTTTTCTTGTTAAAGGTCGATTAAAACAATGGTTAGTTGCTGCAACTGTATTTTCAATTTTGTTAAGTTGGGGAAGAAATTTTGAAGGTTTAACCAACTTTTTTATCGATTATATTCCTCTATACAATAAGTTTAGAGCAGTTTCTTCCATACAAGTTATTGCAGAATTATGTGTGCCAATTTTAGGAGTTTTAGCCTTAAAAGAATTTTTCTCTGCTAAAATTTCATCCGAAGAAAAAATAGAAAGTTTAAAAAAAGCAGTTTATGTTTTTGGAGGATTAATTGTTGTTGGATTTGTTTTAGCAAATTTTTCATCTTCTTTTGAAGGTTTAAGAGATGCTAATTATAGTGAATTACCAGGTTTAATTGATGCAGTAATTGCAGATAGAAAATCGATGTTATTAATGGACACTTTACGTTCTCTAATATTGATGATTTTAGCTGGTGGAGTTTTATGGTTTTTCTTAAAAGGGAAACTAAAACAACATATTGCAGTGATTGGTTTGGTTGTTTTTATTTTATTCGATTTAATTTCAGTCAATAAAAACTACGTAAACGAATCTGATTTTATACCTTCAAGAAGAGTTGATAAACCTTTTACAGCAACCAATGCAGATAAATTAATTTTAGAAGATAAAACGCATTATAGAGTTGCGAATTTTGCGAAAGATCCAATGCAAGATGGTTCAACTTCTTATTTTCATCAATCTATTGGTGGTTATCATGCAGCAAAAATGGGACGTTATCAAGAGTTATTTGAGTATCAAATTGCAAAAAATAATATGGATGTGTTGAATATGTTAAACACAAAATATTTTATTGTTCCTGATAAAGAAGGCAAAGAGCAAGTGCAATTAAATGAAGATGCGAATGGAAATGTTTGGTTTGTAAATGACGTAAAAGTTGTAAATTCTGCAAATGAAGAAATGCAATCTTTAGATTCTTTAAACACAAAAAAGTTTGCTGTTATTGATAAAAGTGGCATTCAACGTAAAATACAATTTAACGTTTCAAAAGATTCTACTGCAACTATTAATTTAACAAATTACGATGTTACCCAATTAACATATCAATCAAAAACAGTAAAAGAGCAATTTGCAGTTTTTTCTGAAATATATTATAAAGATGGTTGGAATGCTTATGTCAATGGAAAATTAACTCCACATTTTAGAGTAAATTATGTTTTACGAGGCATGAAAATTCCTGCAGGAAACAACGAAATTGTTTTTAAATTCGAACCAGAAGTTATTCAAAAAGGAGGTTTTATTTCTTTAGCTTCTTATGGGTTGTTATTGTTGATTACAATTGGATGGTTATTTTATGATGATAAGAAAAAGAAAAAATCTGCTTTAAATGTACACTAAAATACCACATAAAAGATATGCTCATACATTAGCATTTCTTCAAAAAGTAGTACCAGCTCCTGCAACAATTTTAGATTTAGGAATTAGGAATCCGTTTTCTGAAATTATGGAACAACATGGTTATACAGTTATCAATACTGAAGGAGAAGATTTAGATCTTTTACCAGAAATTGTAAAAAATCATAAAGTTGATGCTGTTACAGCTTTCGAAATTTTTGAACATTTATTAGCGCCTTTTAATGTTTTGAGAGCCATTGAAGCAACTAAATTAATAGCTACAATTCCTTTAGATTTATGGTTTGCAAAAGCCTACAGAAGCAAAACAGATCAATGGGATAGACATTATCATGAATTTGAAGATTGGCAATTTGATTGGTTGTTAGAAAAATCAGGTTGGAATATTCAAGAAAAAGAAAAATGGACAAGCCCAATTGATAAAATTGGTTTCAGACCAATTTTAAGAAAATTTACGCCAAGATATTATGCAGTGTTTGCAACAAAATAGTTTGTAATGAAGAAGAAAATTTTAATTGTAGTTGGGACAAGACCTAATTTTGTAAAAATAACTCAATTTAAAAAAGTTGCTGAGAAATACGAAAACCTAGAACTCAAAATAGTACATACAGGTCAGCATCATGATGATAAAATGTCCACTATTTTTTTGGAACAATTTGGTATTGAAGTCGATTATTTTTTAGGAATAAAAAGTACTTCTGCAAATAGTTTAATTGGCGAAATTATTATAAAGTTAGAGAGTGTTATCAATGATTTTATGCCAGACTTATTGCTTTGTGTTGGTGATGTAAATTCAACATTAGGAGCTGCAATTTGTGCGAATAAACTAGGAATTAAATTAGGACATATAGAAAGTGGTTTAAGAAGTTTAGACAGAAAAATGCCTGAAGAAATAAACAGAATTTTAACGGATGAAATTTCTGATATTTGTTTCGTAACCGAAAAAAGTGGTCTTGAAAATCTAAAAAACATTGGTAAAACTGAGACTCAGATTGCTTTTGTTGGCAATACAATGATTGATACATTGGTTCATTTTAAAAATGAGATTGAAGCATCTACTATTTTAGAGGAAATTAATCAAGAAAAAAGCACCTATATTTTAGCCACTTTACACAGACCCAGAAATGTAGATACTAAAGAAGCGCTTTTAAAAATTATTGATTTATTTGAACAGCTTACAAAAGATAATAATGTGGTTTTTCCAATTCATCCAAGAACAAAAAGTAATTTTATCAAGTTTAATTTGTTTGAAACTTTAACCGAACTCAAAAATTTAATCATTATTGGGCCACAAAATTATTTCTCATTTCAAAAATTAATAAAATATTCTTTCTGTGTGATTACAGATAGTGGAGGCATTCAAGAAGAAACTACTTTTTTACAAATTCCTTGCATCACTTTAAGAGAAAATACTGAAAGACCTTCAACTATAGAAGAAGGTACCAATGAGTTGATGACTTTTGATACGCAAAAAATAGTTCAAAAGATTCAAACTATTTCTGGTGGAAAAAACAGCAATAGTACAATTCCAGAATTTTGGGATGGAAATGCTACAGAAAGAATTATCAAAAAATCCTTAGAATTTTTAGCATGAGTTACATCTGTATGATTGTTGATGGAGCATATCCTAATGATATTCGAGTTCGAAAAGAAGCAGAAGCTTTGGCTGAAAAAGGTAAAAAAGTTTTAGTTATTTGTCCAAGAAAAAAGAACGATTTGGAAACTGAAACTGTAAATAATGTAACTGTTTTTAGAATCGGTAAAAATTATACAATTGCTAAAAAAGGTATTTATGATATCATAGAAAGTGCCACAAATATCAATCCTCTTTTTTACTTCGGATTAAAAAAAGCTTTCAAAAAATATAAAATTGATTATTTACACGTACATGATTTGCCATTGGCAGGAACTGGATTCAAATTTAAAAATAACGTAAAAAAAATATATTTAGATTTACATGAAAACTATCCAGAAGCCTTAAAAACTTGGTTTTTGTGGAAACAAAATAGCGTTATTAAAGTTAAGAATGCGCTTTTTTTTAATTCAGAAAATTGGTCAAAAAAAGAAAAAAAATACTGCGAAAAATATGACAAAGTAATTTGTGTCGTTGAAGAAATGAAAGCAAAGTTAATTGCTAAATTCAATATTGAAAATGAAAAGTTAATTGTGGTTTCAAACCATGAAAAAAAGAGTTTCGCAACTAATTTTAATGAAGAAGTTGCTCAAAATATTATCAGCAATAAAGATTTTTCAATTACGTATGTTGGTGGTTTTGGACCTCATAGAGGTTTGCAAACAGCAATAGAAGCAATGCCAAAAGTTGTTCAACACATTCCAAACGCAAAATTATTTTTAATTGGGAAAGGAAGTGCAGATGTCGAAACTAAATTAAGAGATATTGTAAAAGAATTTAATGTAGAAAATTCAGTGGTATTTGTTGGGTACAGACCTTTTAAAGAAGTGTCTACAATTATGCAAAAAACGAGTATTAATATCATACCACATTTGGCAAACGATCATACAGATAATACAATTCCTCATAAATTATTTCAAATAATGATGAGTAAAAGCTTACTTTTAGTAAGTTCATGCAAACCTTTAAAGAGAATTGTTACGAAATATAATGCAGGTATCGTTTTTAATGCTGATGATGCAAATGATTTTGCAAAAAAAATAATTTCAATTCATCAAAATTATGATGAATATCAAATAAAAACCCAAAACGCTTTTGATGCTGTAATGACTAAAGGAGAAAATTGGGAACAAGAAAGTTTAAAACTATTCAATTTATACACTAATTAAAACTATTGAAAGTACTCATCATCACATATTATTGGCCTCCAGCAGGTGGTTCTGGCGTTCAACGTTGGTTAAAATTTGCAAAATATTTACAAAATTTTGGCATAGAACCTATTATCTATACTGTTGATAATGCCAACTATCCAAAAGAAGATGAAAGTTTAGTTGATGAAATTCCGAAAGGAATTACCGTTTTAAAACAACCCATTTGGGAACCAACAGATGTATTATTTTGGAAGCAGAAAAAGCATCAGAAAAAAGATATTTCCAATAGTACAAATAGCGGTTTTTTATCTTTTATAAGAGGTAATTTTTTTATTCCTGATCCTAAAGTTTTTTGGGTAAAACCTTCTGTTAAATATTTAGAAAATTATATAAAAGATAATAAAGTAGATTTACTTATTTCTACAGGACCACCTCATAGTGTGCATTTAATTGCTGATAAAATCCAACAAAAAACAAACATTAAATGGTTAGCAGATTTTAGAGATCCTTGGTCTAATTTATACTATAATAAAGATTTTAAGCAGTTAAATTTTGCCATCAATAAAAATAAAAAATTAGAGACAAAAATTTTAAAAAATGCAGATTGTATATTAACAGTTAGCAATTCTTTAAAAGCAGCATTTGTAAAACAAGCAAAAAGAGTTGAAGTAATTACCAATGGTTTTGATAGTGAAGTTTTGCATTCTGAGACCACTGAATTAGATGAAAAATTTACAATTTCGTATATTGGGTTACTGCCAAAACAAAGCAATCCTAAATTGTTTTTTGAAGTTTTAAATGAAATTTGTCATGAAAACTCAGCTTTTAAAAATGATTTAAAACTGAATTTTATTGGTGATATTTCTGACGAAGTAAAACATGAAATTGAGAAAAATAATTTGGTAGTGAACACCAATTTTATTGGCTATGTTTCTCATCAAGAAGCAATTGATTTTCAAAAAAAATCACAAGTTTTATTGTTGTTAATTCCTAATATTGATAATGCTCATGGTATTTTAACAGGTAAATTGTTTGAGTATTTAACAGCAAATCGTCCTATTTTGGCAATTAGTCCACCAAATAAAGATTTACAAGAAATTATGAATAACACCAATACAGGTGCTGTTTTAGATTATAATGATGAAAAAAAGTTAAAAGAAACCATTGAAGCATTTTATCATCAATATAAAAAAGGTTCTTTAAAAGTGGCTGCAAAAAATATTGAACAATATCATAGAAAACAATTAACGAAAGAGTTAGCTTTTGTTATTAAAAGTTTAATTTCGTAAAATGGGAATTGTATTAAAACAATCTTTAAAAAACACCTTATTTATATATCTTGGATTCGTTGTTGGAGGTATCAATACCTTGGTTTTATACACGCGTTTTTTAGAAGATGAATATTATGGATTAGTCACGTATTTGTTAGCAACTTCCAATATTTTAATGCCTTTAATTGCGTTAGGAATTCATCATACCATCGTAAAGTTTTTCTCTAGTTATTTTACAAAAGCAGATAAAGATAAATTTTTATCTTCGGTGTTGTTTTTGCCATTATTGGTGGCAATTCCTATGGGTTTTTTAGGGAATTTATTTTACGAGCAAATTGGTAATTATCTATCAGAAGAAAACCCAATTATCAAAGAATACACTTTTGTTATTTATTTAGTAGCTTTTACGTGTGCGTATTTTGAGGTTTTTCATGCGTGGGCAAAAGTGCATTTTCAAACAGTTTTCGGGAATATTTTAAAGGAATTATACAACAGAGTAGCAGTCATGATTTTGTTGTTTGCAGTCTATTTTGAGTGGATTACAAAAGCCGAATTTATTTATTATTTAACTGGAGCGTATTTTATTAGAATGCTTTTAATGATGTTCTACGCATTTAAATTATACTTCCCAAAATTCACGTTTTCTAGACCCGATAATTTTAATGAAGTATTGCGTTTTTCACTGTATATAATTTTAGCAGGAAGTGCAGGCGCTATTATTTTAGATATTGATAAATTTATGATTCCAGGGAAAGAATCTTTAGAAAAAGCCGCTTATTATTCTGTGGCAGTTTTTATAGGTTCGTTTATTGAAGCACCAAGTAGAGCTATGTTAAATATATTACAGCCCTTAACATCCAAGACTTTAAATGAAGAAAATCATACAGAAGTTGCCTCTCTTTACAAGAAAAGTTCTATAAATTTATTGTTGATAAGTGGGTTGTTTTTTGTATTGATAAATGCAAATATTGGACAGTTATTCAGCTTATTACCAAAAGAATATGCAGGTGGTGCTTTAGTAGTTTTTATGATTTCATTATTAAAAATGTACAATGGGTTTTTAGGAAACAATGGAGCCATCATTAACAATTCAAAATATTATAAAGTAACCTTGCCTTTTAGTTTAATTATGGCTTTTTCTGTCTATTTTTTGAATAAACTCTTTTATTATGAGTTAGATATGGGAACAGATGGTTTGGCATTAGCTACTTTAATCGTTATCTTTTTTGCAAATACAGGGAAAATATTTTTTGTAAAAAGGAAGTTTTCGATGACGCCATTTACAAATAAATCATTTTTAATGATTTTTATTATAGTGATACTTTATTTGGTTTTTAATTTTTGGGATTTTCCAATCGAAAATATTTATCTATTTAAATTCCCAATTCATCCTATTATTAACATCATTTTAAAAAGTATATTAATTACTGTAATTTATGTATTTTTAGTGATAAAACTGAATATTTCTACAGAAATAACCAACATCGTTAAGCGTTTCTACAAATAGCAATCTAGCCAATCTGTTGCAATATGTAAGAGTAATGCAAATGCTAAAACTCTTGTTTTCTTAAAAAATAGACCAATAATATAAATTCCAATAGCAACATAAGAATGCAAAGGATGAAAATTAATACTGCATCTATTTTCTGCAAAAATTGGGTTTGCTAATAAGTGATCTAAATCAATGAGCATCGAAGCTAAAAAAATTAGATACACAGTTTTCCATCGATCTTTAAAAAAGAAATACGCTATAAAAAATGGGACTATAAAGTGAAGTGAATAATGAATTGTAAACTTGATCATAAATTTAAAAAGGCTTATTACAAAATAAGCCTTTTTAATTTGAATATAAATAATTGGGGGAATAAATTTTATATTTCAAATTTAGAACATTAAAACGCTAAAGCTGTTTACATATGTTAAGAAAAACTACTTTGAGTAAATTTCTTTTCTAATTCTACTTAATTGAACTGGAGTAATATTTAAGTAAGAAGCTATATGATATTGAGGTATTAATTCTTCGATATCTGAGATTTCATTTTTTAACTTCAAATACCTTTCTGTAGCATTTAATAGCGACAAATCAAAAATTCTAGATTCCATAACTAAAAAAATAGATTCGAGCATTTTACTATAAAAGATTGAAATTTGAATATCTTTCTTTACAAGGTTTTTAAATTCCTCAAAGTTAAATTGATAAAATTCACAATCTGTTAAACATTCATAGGTAAGTTTACAAGTCTGACCAGAAATTAATGAGCTTAAACAGCCTGTTGTTTTTTTGGTTGTGAAAATTGTTCTTGTGTATTGTTTTCCATTTTCATCCTGATAATAGGATCTTACAACACCAGTTTTTATAATATAGAAGTTGTTTGCAACTTGACCAACTTTGTTGATGATGTCTCCTTTTTCAAAGGAAACCAGTTTAGATAAGTTTAGTAATAATTGAAGATTTTTTTTGGGGAGATCCCCAAATTTTTTTGTGAAGTCTTTTAAAAATTCCATAATTCTCTTTTTTTTCTTTTAAAGATAAGAAAAATTATGGCTATTTAAAAGTTTATAAATAACTAATCGTATTTGGACCTTCCATAAAAAGTAAATCTAAAATGGATAGATTTGGTAAAAAACCATGTTTGTCATCAAACATTTGTATGTATTTTTCTACCAATATTTTTGGTTGATTTTTTCTATCGGCTAAAAATCTAAAATCTTTTTCAGGAGATTCAACCTCATAACTTTTTGTAGTTACAAACTTAGAATCAAGTTGTAATGCATCCGTTAAAAATAAAAAAGTATCAATATTTAAATCGTGTAAATATTTATATTTTTTATGAAAAATAGGAGCAATATCATCTTCTAAAAAATCAAAAAAAGGTGATGTTCTATAGGCAATCTGTAAAGATTTAAAATGTTGGTCTTGCCAAGGAAAATCGTTTTCTACTAAAGTGTCTTTTGTTTTCTTTCTACTGTCTTTAGTTTGATGTTTTACAGGAATGCTAAGTAGTTGCTTACCATTAGAATTATAGATATAACAACGATTTCTATAGCTTTGTTTCTGGAAGTTATCCTCTAACTCAAAAACAATAGAATCAGCTTTTATAATCTCTGAATATTGAGAAATTGGAGAGAAGTATGTTGGAATGAATATTGACATATTTTGTTTAGTAGGCAGTTTTTAAGTTTTCAGTATACAGTCTTCAGTTGCTGTTTAAAGTAAATGTTTTAATTAAATAAAGTTTATTTTTAAGCTATTCCCACTAATTTTTAATTTTTGCTAACTGCTAACTGCTAACTGCTAACTGCTAACTGCTAACTGCTAACTGCTAACTGCTAACTGCTAACTGCTAACTGCTAACTACTAACTACTAACTACTAATTGAATACTTATTTCTTAACTTTTTTCTTTCCTTTATAAAAACTCCAACCAATATAAAGTGCGATTAATGCAAAAACCACATATCTGTAAGAAACAGGTTCTCCATCTCCATGAACGGTTGTAAACATTCTGTCCCAACGAATTGATTTTAGTTTTTCACCAAAACTTGCAGCATCAGCATCCCAACTAAACCAAATCATTACTGGTTTTCCTAAAACGTGATCAAAAGGCACATAACCCCAATAACGTCCATCTAAAGAATTGTGTCTGTTATCACCAATTAAATAAAAATAATCTTGATTAAAGGTGTAAGAATCTGCTTTTTTTCCATTGATGAAAATATCATTTCCATTTACAATCAAATCATTATTTTCGTAATTTTTGATAATTTGCTCATAAAAAGGTAGTGAGTTTTTATCTAATTTCACAGTAGCTCCAGCTTTAGGAATGTAAAGTGGCCCAAAATTATCTTGACTCCATTTATTACTTTCTATATGAGGAAAAATAGCATTGTCAGGAGCGTGATTCACTTTTTTAACAGAAATAGTTGAAGAGTAATTTTTAAGTTTTTCAGCCTCTGCTTCTGTCATGTTGATATTAATTTTATTATCAACATTTAACATTTTAAACTTTTGAGCAAACTCTGGATTTATACCTCCAGCAACTTCTGTATATAAAGAATCTTGTCCAATTTTAGATAAGCTTCCATTTAACTTTATAGCTTCTTGAACACGCTCATCATTCCAGTATTCAGTAAGAATTTTATAAACACCAGTTCTTCCTTTATCAATTAAAAATTTTGGATACGTGTTTGCAGAAATAGGTTGCTTACTTTCATACGTATAATAAAATTGCAATTTTGCTCTGTAAGGTAACTCGTTCTTTTTTCCATTGATGTAAAAATAACCATCTCTCATTTCAATAGAATCGCCAGCAATTCCAACAGCACGTTTTACGTAATTTGTTTTTTTATCAACAGGTTTATAAGTGAATTTTCCTGAAACATCACCCCACATTGTAGCTAAAGAATCTGCAGGCCAATTGAAACAAACAATATCATTATTTTTTATTTCTTGAAAACCTGGTAATCTTGTATAAGGCAATTGTGGTCTTTTTAAATACGATGCAGTTCCTGTAAAAGGCAAAGAATCATGAACCATTGGAGCTGCAATAACTGTTGATGGAACTCTTGCTCCATAATGAAACTTGCTTACAAATAAATAATCACCAATCAACAAAGATTTTTCTAAAGAAGATGATGGAATTGTAAATGGCTGCATAAAATACGTATGTACTAAAGTTGCAGCAATAATAGCAAATGCAATAGAACTAATCCATTCTCCTAATTCAGAACGTGGTTTTAAACTTCTATCTGCATTGTAAGTTGCATCTGTTGTATAGTTGATATAAAAAATATACAAGCCTAAAGTTACAATCACTAAAAAGGAATCTAATTTTTTATAAAAGCCGAAAGTTCTAATGGTTTCTATCCAAATAACTGGGAACATCAATAAATTTACGACAGGAATAAACAGTAAAATAATCCACCATTTTGGACGATTAATGATCTGCATTAAAACAATTCCGTTATAAATTGGCACTGCTGCTTCCCAAGGTTTTCTGCCTGCTTTTACATACAATTTCCAAGTTCCTAAAAAATGGATAACTTGAATTACAAGAAAGAAGATAAGCCATTGTGTATACGTCATAATATATTTTTAATTTCTTAAAAAGAAAAGTGTTTTTAATGTTTTATAAGGCGCAAAATAAACAAAATGTTACAGTTTTTAACCGATGTTTAACACATCTTTCATGGTAAAAACACCTGTTTTATCTAAAATCCATTCTGCAGCAATTACAGCACCTAAAGCAAAACCTTTTCTGTTGTGAGCTGTATGTTTTATTTCTATGCTATCCACTTCAGAATTATACCAAACTGTATGCGTTCCAGGAACATCAGGAATTCTTTTGGCAACAATTGGTATGTTTTCTTCGGATGAAATTGCACCTAATTCCCAGTCCTTTTTTGATGAATTTTCAATAACACCTTCAGCCAACGTAATTGCTGTTCCACTTGGTGCATCTAGCTTTTTAGTATGATGAATTTCTTCCATAGAAATATTATAATCTTCTAAAGTAGCCATCATTTTTGCTAACTGTTTGTTCAGTTCAAAAAAGATATTTACACCAACACTATAATTAGATGCATAGATAAAAGCACCTTTTTTTTCTTCACAAAGTGCAACAGCATCTTTATAATTATCTAACCAACCAGTAGTTCCAGAAATAACAGGAACATTGTTGTTAATACAGTTAGAAATGTTTTTAAAAGCAGCATCAGGAATGCTAAAATCGATAGCAACATCTGCTAAAGAAATATCAATAGTATCGTCCACATCTTTTCGAATTACTATTTCATGACCTCTAGAAATGGCAATTTTCTCAATTTCTTTGCCCATTCTTCCATAGCCTAACAATGCAATTTTCATTTAAAAAGTATATTTTAAGGTTAATCCAACTTTTGGCGCTTCAAATAAAATAGGATCTGCAATAAAAGTAGGTTTTAAAGATAGATTATCATCCGTATTAAATTGTAATAAATGCGCATTTACACTTGCTTCAACAATTTGTAAAACGTAAATTATAATTCCAGATAATAAAGACATATCTCTGTTTTCTCTCAATTGTTCTTGGGCAGTTTCTAAAGTAGTTATAGAAACACTAGAAACGCCATTTACTGTAAACTCATCTTCTAAACCAGCTTTTCTTAATCTGTAAGCTGTTCTGTAACGTTTGTAATCTGAGTTATTTGTTTGATAATAATAAACAGGAATTGCTAAAGCTCCCCAAACTATAGGTGCTTTCCAATATTTTTTGTTGTAAATCTGTCCCATTCCTGGAAAAATAGCAGAGTAAAAAGCCGCTTTTGAAGGCGCTAGAGGATCGTATATACCTTGTGTAGTTTTTATGTTGCCATCAATTTTTAAATCTTCGACTTTTACAAATTCAGGTATAGAATCTTGTTGCGCAAATATATTCGCAGAAAAAAATGCGATGCAAAAAACAAGTATGACTTTTTTAAACAACACTTATTTTAATAAGTTTTTAATACGATTAAAATCTTCTTCTGAATGAAAAGGAATGGATATTTTTCCTTTACCATTATTGGCAACAGTAATATCTATTTTATGACCAAAAAAAGCACCAATTTCTTTCTGACTTTCTTTAACATAAGCAGGAATTGCTTTCTTTTTTGGTTTTGCAATGGCACCCGATTTTAGGTTTTTAACCAAATCTTCTGTCTGTCTTACCGATAATTTATCGCGTAAAATTTTCTCGTAAATGGCTAATTGATCTTCTGTATTATCAACATTAATCATTGCACGTCCATGACCCATAGAAATAAAACCATCTCTCATCCCAGTTTGTAAAATTGGGTCTAACTTTAACAAACGTAAATAATTGGTTACTGTAGAACGTTTTTTACCAACTCTTGTACTTAATTCCTCTTGTGTTAACTGAATTTCATCAATTAAACGTTGGTAAGAAAGAGCCACTTCAATCGGATCTAAATTTTTACGTTGAATGTTTTCAACCAAGGCCATTTCTAGCATTTCTTGGTCGTTTGCCAATCTTATATATGCAGGAACCGTTTTGTTTCCAATTAATTTTGATGCTCTAAAACGTCGTTCACCAGAAACTAATTGAAATTTGTTACCCTCTAATTTTCTAACAGTTATTGGCTGAATAACCCCTAATTCTTTGATAGAACTTGCCAATTCACGCAAAGCTTCTTCATCAAAATAGGTTCTTGGTTGATATGGATTTACATCAATTAAATCTAATTCTAACTCAATAATATTACCCACAACTTTGTCTGCATTTTTGTCTTGTGCAGAATTTATGTTAGGTGTATCTTGTTGCAACAAAGCAGATAATCCTCTTCCTAAAGCTTGTTTCTTGGTTGCTTTTGCCATTTTTTTATGAATTCTTTTTTAATAATTCTTGGGCTAAATTTAAGTAATTTACAGCGCCTTTACTTGTAGCATCATAAGCAATAATGCTTTCTCCATAACTTGGTGCTTCTCCCAAACGTGTATTTCTTCTAATAATTGTATCAAAAACCATACTAGAAAAATGTTTTCTAACTTCATCTACAACTTGGTTAGATAAGCGTAAACGAGAATCGAACATCGTTAATAATAAACCTTCGATATTTAACTCAGAGTTATGAATATTTTGAATACTTTTAATTGTGTTTAATAATTTCCCTAAACCTTCTAATGCAAAATATTCACATTGAATTGGAATGATCACAGAATCTGCAGCCACCAATGAGTTTAAAGTAATTAAACCTAAAGAAGGTGCACAATCAATTAAAATATAATCGTAATCATCTTTAATTTCTTGTATAGATTTTTTGAGCATATATTCTCTGTTCTCTTTGTCTACCAATTCAATTTCTATGGCAACCAAATCTATATGAGCAGGAATAATATCTACGTTTGGTGACGTAGTTTTTACAATTGCTTTTTTTGCAGAGATAGAATGTTCCAAAACTTGGTACGTTCCATATTCAACAGCATCAACATCAATTCCTAAACCAGAAGACGCGTTTGCTTGTGGATCTGCATCTATCAACAAAACCTTTTTTTCTAAAACACCTAAAGAAGCTGCTAGACTTATACTTGTAGTTGTTTTACCAACACCACCTTTCTGATTCGCTATTGCAATTATTTTTCCCATTAAAACCTTCTGTTATCAAAGAGTAAAATTACGATTTATTATCTTTTATAAAAGTGAAAGATGTTAACAAAAATACAAACTTTTAAACTTATGAAAGTCAGGTTTTTAAGTTTGTATTTTTGAAGTTTTTAAACAATTATGGCATTTATAAATCAAAAAAAGATTTACTTATTTAAAATGCTAAATTTTATGCTTTTTTAGGAATATTCTTTAGAACTTCTAATAATAATTTCCAAAATTTTTGGGTTGATGATATTTGAGCACGTTCATCTGGAGAGTGTGCTCCTCTAATATTTGGACCAAAAGAAATCATATCCATTTCAGGATAATTTTGACCTAAAATTCCACATTCTAAACCTGCATGACAAGCTGCAACATTTGGATTTTCGTTAAATAATTCTTTATACAAACCTTCCAATACCACTAAAATTTCTGAATTCAAATTTGGCAACCAACCAGGATATTCTCCTGAAAAATCGACATCCAAACCAGCTAGTTCAAAACAAGAACGTAAAGAATTTGCCAAATCCCATTTATTAGTTTCAGAAGATGAACGTGTTAAACAACCCACTTTAATACCACCATCTTTTACAATAATTCTTGCAATATTATTAGAGGTTTCTACCAAACCAACAACATCAGGACTCATTCTATACACTCCATTATGAGCAGCATATATTGCTTTGATAAAAGATTCTTGAACACCTAATTCCATAATTACTTTAGGAGATTCAACTTCTTGAATTTCAATAGCTAAGTTGCTTTCTAGTGTTGAAAACTCGTTTTTTATATTGTTGATAAGTATCTCAATTTCTGATAAAAAGGTTTCTTTAGAAATAGTGTCAATAACGATAGTTGCAAAGCTTTCTCTAGGAATTGCATTTCGCAAACTACCTCCATTTATTTCAGCAATTCGCAAACCATATTTTTCAAAACCATCATATAAAATACGATTCATTATTTTGTTTGCATTTCCCAAACCTTTAATAATATCCATTCCAGAATGCCCTCCATTTAAACCTTTTACAGTGATAGAAAATGCAATTGTATTTTCTGGAGTATTTTCTTCTTTATAATTTTTTGTTGCAGTTACATCAACACCACCTGCACAACCAATACCTATTTCATCATCTTCTTCAGTATCTAAATTTAGTAAGATTTCTCCTTTTAAAACACCACCTTCTAAACCCATTGCTCCAGTCATTCCTGTTTCTTCATCAATGGTAAATAAAGCTTCAATTTCTGGATGCGCAATTTCTTTGGATGATAAAACTGCCATAATTGCAGCAACTCCTAAACCATTATCAGCACCTAAAGTTGTGCCTTCTGCTTTTAACCAATCTCCATCAACAAACATTTTAATACCTTCTTTATCAAAATCGAAATCAGTGTCTGCATTTTTTTGATGCACCATATCTAAATGACCTTGCATTACAATGGTTTTTCTGTTTTCCATACCAGAACTTGCTGGTTTTTTTATGATAACATTCCCAACCTTATCTACAAAAGTTTCAAGGTTTAATTTTTTTCCAAAATCAACCATAAATTGAATAACTCTTTCTTCTTTTTTTGAAGGTCTTGGAACTGCGTTTAAATCTGCAAAGTGATTCCAAACTGCTTTTGGTTCTTTATTTCTGATGTCTTGACTCATAATACTTGATTTTTATTGTTACAAATTCACGATTTTTTTTAAAATTTTTAAATTACAATTCGTGAATTGGGCTAAATTATTTTGTGATTAATATATAGAGAAATGATATTTTAATTAAATTCAATCACAACATCTTCTAAATTCTTTCTAACTTTTTTTAAGTCCTTCATGTAATCATCTTCGGCTCTAAAACCAACAGGTAAAACTAATGTTGCTGTTAGGTTTTGTTCTTTTAAACCTAAAATCTCATCATATTTAGCAGGTACAAAACCTTCCATTGGGCAAGCGTCAATTTGCTCTACAGCACAAACTGTTAGTAAATTTCCTAAAGCTATATAGGCTTGATTTCTATTCCAAACTAATAATTCTTCTTGTGTTTTTTTGCTGATATCCGCAGTTAAAAACGTTTTAAATGGGTTGATTACTGCCTCTGGAGTTGCTCTGATTTTTTTTACCAAATTAAAATACTCTTCAACCTCTGTGATTGCATATTTTTTAGGAATGCAAATTACTAAAAGATGAGAAGCTTCCAAAACTTGTGGCTGGTTAAATGAAGCTGCAACTAATTCTTTTTGAATATTATTATTGTTGATAACAACCAACTTTAAAGGCTGTAAACCATAAGAAGTGGCAGTTAAATTAAACGCTTCTTTTAAAGTTTCTATTTGTGGTGCTGATAAGATTTTATTACTATCGAATTTTTTAACAGCATATCGCCATTTTAAACTTTCTATCGTATTCATTTTATTATTTTGTACTGCAAAAATAACCTATAAAAAGTTTTAATTTTCTTGTTTCTATTGGTAAAATTGATACACAAATAAATTATTTTGTACCTTGAAACAAAAAAAGATGAATGAGGAATTTTTGTATTATGTATGGAAGTACAAAATATTTACTGATATAAATTTACAGACTTCAGATACTAAAGAAGTTTCTATTTTAAAAGCAGGAATTCATAATAAAAATTCAGGACCTGATTTTTTAAATGCACAAGTAAAAATCGATCATCAACTTTGGGCTGGCAATGTTGAAATGCACGTAAAATCTTCTGATTGGTATTTACATAAACATGAAGAAGACGCAAATTATGATGCTGTAATTTTACATGTAGTTTGGGAACATGATGTGGCTGTTTTTATGAAAAATAATAAACCATTGCCAACTTTAGAGTTGAAAAATTTCGTTTCAAAAGAACTACTAGAGAACTACAATAGCTTAGTTTATCATCAACAAAAATTTATTCCTTGTGAAAATCAATTGACAACTATTGATGAGTTTTTGTTGAATAACTGGTTAGAGCGTTTGTATTTTGAACGTTTGGAACAAAAATCAACTTTTATAAAAGAGTTGTTATTAGATACAAATGCCGATTTTGAAGCAGTTTTGTTCCAATTATTGGCTAAAAATTTTGGATTAAAAGTTAATGGAGAAGCTTTTTTGCAATTGGCAACTTCTATGGATTTTTCTGTAGTTAGAAAAGAACGTTTTGACTTGGAACAATTAACAGCGTTGTTTTTTGGTCAAGCAGGTTTTTTAGAAGAAGATTTAGAAGAACATTATCATCAACAATTAAAAGAAAAATACAGGTATTTAAAACATAAACACAAACTGAATTCCATTTCTAAAAATGCATTCCAGTTTTTTAGAATGCGACCTCAAAATTTTCCAACAATTAGAATTGCACAACTAGCATCTTTATTATATACGCATCAAAATATATTTTCAAAGTTGATGAACATCAACAAAAAGGAAGATTTCTACGATTTATTTTCTTTTGAGGTTGATACGTTTTGGAAAACACATTACACGTTTGAATCAGATTCAAAAAAATCACCCAAAAAACTCACAAAATCATTTGTAGATTTAATTATCATCAACACTATAATTCCTTTAAAATTTGTGTATTTGCAGAGTAGAGGAGCAGTAGATGAAAATGAAATTATGCAGTTGATAAAACAAGTTTCATCAGAAAAAAATAGTATAATTTCTAATTTTTCAGCTTTAGAAATTAAAGCAAAAAATGCGATGGAAAGTCAGGCTTTACTGGAGCTTAAAAACAACTATTGCACAAAGAAACGCTGTTTACAATGTGCAATAGGTAATAGTTTGTTAAAGAAATAAAACTTATTTTGGATCTAATATTTCTTTAATATTTGCCAAACAATCTCTGTAATGATATTTTGTAATTCTATTAACACCTCTATTTTTTGCAACTGTTAATTGAAAATTTAAAGCCTCTAATTCACCTCTCACTATAGAGCTAATATCAGAATTTTGATTGTCTTTAGAATTTAAAAGCATTCCCATTCTACTAATCATCGATTTCTGTAAATTACGTCTAAAAACATCTACATTTTTAGTGTATTTTGTTTCTGTAAAAATTCCAGTTCTCAAATCACGAATCATATCTAAAGCAGTATATGTTTTAGCATCAATAACTTCTGCATCAATCATCATTTCTAATTTATTAGGATTTAAAAGTGTGTACAATTGTCTGTTTTGTAAACTTAAAATTCTTTCTGTATAGCCATTTTCATTAATGTTTGCTAAAATTTCAGGATTAATTAACCAATCTTGCGTTTCAAAAGCATTTTTATGCAACCAAACCATCGCTTCTTTTTGTTTCTTTTTAGAAACAGCTTCATACACCATTCCATTTTGAACAGGTTTTTTATTGAATTCATAAACACCACCAATATTGCCAGAAACATGGCCAGCATATCTACCCCAAACTCCTAAAAGTTCGCCATATAATTCTGATAAATCTTCATAATTGTTGGTCTGATCAGAAGTCCAACTTGGTAAATTTTTAGCAACAATTTTCAAGTTTTTCATTCCATAAGTAGATGCTTTTACCTGATCGTTTCCAATTCCTTCAGTTTGTGCTGATGGATCAAAACGTGCTCCACCAAATCTATAAATAGGATCATCAGCTTTTTCTTCAATCCATTTATCTAGTGTTTTAACTTCTTGTTCAGGAGTTTTTGCTAGCGGAATTTTTCTATATCCCCAATTAATAGCATAGTGATCATAAGGACCTAATTGACGAATAAATCTTACGTTTTCATCACCTGGTTGTGCAATATAATTATAACGTGCATAATCCATAATAGTTGCTGCAATTCCCATTTTCTGCGTGAATTTTCCAGAACGCAAAGAATCTACAGGATACGCATAACTTGCAGCCATATTATGAGGTAAACCTAAAGCATGACCAACTTCGTGAGAAATTACCATTCGCATCATTTCACCAATTTCTTCTGCAGGCGTCTCTAAAGTTCTTGCAGACGGATTTGCAGCTCCAGTTTCTAATAAATATCTGTTTCTGTAAGAACGCAAATGATTGTGATACCAAATAATATCGCTTTCTAAAATTTCTCCAGTTCTTGGATCAGAAACACTTGGGCCAGTTGCATTTCTTGTGGTACTTGCTACATATCTAATAGAAGAATAACGAACATCTTCCATACTAAATTCTGGATCTTCCTCTTCAGTTGGCGCATATTTTGCCATAATTGCATTTTTGAAACCAGCAGTTTCAAAAACTTTTGCCCAATCATCAACTCCTTGTTTTATGTATTTTTTTAATTTGTCTGGAGTTCCAGGATCTAAATAATACACAATTGGTTTTATAGGTTCTACCAATTCTCCACGATTGTAAGCGTTGATGTCTTTAGGTTCCAATCTCCAACGTTTAATGTATTTTTTTTCATCAGCTTTTAAAGCCTCAGAACTATAATCTACATTTCCAATCGAAAAATATCCAACTCTTTTGTCATATACTCTTGACATCATTTTATCTTCTGGCAAAACAATCATAGATTGATTTACGCGAATTGTAATGGTGTTTGTAGATGAATTACTTGGTGGTTCAGCAGCATCGAACGTAAAATCTTGGACAACTTCTATATTTTCTGGATAACTTTTTATAGAGTTGATAAAACTTCTTGAAGCATCTAATCTCCTAACTTTATATCTTTTTCTATAAGAATCTGGTAAAGGAGAAATTGCTTGAATATCTGAAGTGAAAAATTTTGTAACATCAACCAAAACTGCAGTAGAATCTTGGTTTTGAACTGCAATATCAAATGCAAATAAAATAGGTTCTAAATTGTTTGCTTTTACAGATTTATAAATTGGCAAAGAGTCATTTGCAATAGCATTGTAAGATTTTACTTTTAATAAGATTTTATTTTGAAACTCTTCCCAAACTACAACTTGTGTGTTTATTTTTGAACCAGCATTTACATAACCACCTCCTAAACCAGCAGGAATATCTTTAATTCTGGTAACCAATAACATTTCTTTTCCAAAATAAGTTTTTGGAATTTCATAGATAAATTTATTGTCTGTGTTGTGGACTTTGAATAAACCTTCGTCTGTTTTTGTTTTTTTTGTTACAAAATCACCATATTTTGGTGTTTTGCTTTTTTGAGGTTTTGTTGCATTTTCTTCTGTGTTGTTTTTCTTTGATTTTTTCTTTTGTGCATTCATTTCTGTAGGAAATGTAAAAGCTAAAATCAATGAAAAAAGTAGTAGTTTTTTCATGTTGTGTTTACCTTAAGAATTTAATCAACTAAAGTAATAAAATTTGAAATAGATTGGTTTACAGAATGTGTTAAAAAAGGAATTGTTATTTTTATATATTTAAAATACTTATTGACGAACCAATCTGAAAATTAATAGTAGCTGCTTTTGTTTTTTATGATGAAGCTGGTATAATTGCTGTTTTGTTAATTAGTTAAAAGATTTTTATTGGGTTACTAGTTTTAATAATTTAAAAAATGAACATAAAAACAAAATTATATAAAGATCAATTAAAAGATTGGCCAGAAACAGGTCATCATATAATGGCTCAATTTGATGACGAAAAAGTAATTGTATATCAATCTTACAGACCAGAAATAGGGAATTTTGCTTTTCAAAATCAGTATTTTGGTGGTGCTTTTAGTGTTCATAGAATGACTTGGATAAAACCAAATTTTCTTTGGATGATGTATAGAAATGGTTGGGGAACAAAAGTTGGTCAAGAAATTGTTTTGGCAATTCATTTAAAACGAGAAGCATTTGAGCGTTATTTAAATCAAGCAGTTTATTCTAGTTTTCAAGATGATATTTATGAAAGTAAAGAGGATTGGCAGGTTGCTGTAAAGCAATCAAATATTAGGTTGCAATGGGATCCAGATCATGATCCTTTTGGAGATAAATTAGAAAGGCGAGCCATTCAATTAGGAATTAGAAATCAAGAAATAGTAAAATATGCTAAAGATGATATTTTAGAAATTGAAGACATCTCAGAATTTGTAAAAGAACAACATCAATTTGTTTTGAATAATGAGTTGGATAAATTACTAATCCCAATTGAAAAGCCTTTTATTCCAAGTGATCGACAAACATTTAAATTGTTGAAATTAAGTGATGATTAATGCCCAAATAAATTCCTAAAACTTTATGAAAAATATAAAATAAAAACCCCAATCAAATTTTTGATTGGGATTTCTTATTTTTTATAACAAAAAGAATTAATACAAACTCTTAAATTTCTGTGGATTAAACTCGTGCATAATTTCATACACTTTTTCAAAAACATCATCTGCAGATGGTTTTGAAAAATAATCACCATCAGTTCCATAAGCTGTTCTGTGTACTTTTGCTTAATAAAATTTGAAATAGATTGGTTTACAGAATGTTTTAAAAAAGGAATTTTTGAAAAACATTTTTTCTGTTATTAGCTTTTTACGTTTTTTTTAAAAATTAGAAATAAAAATATTTAAAAATAACATATTCTTAAATTATTATTTTTTAGTGGTTTAACATCTTTATTCTCCCCCTAAAGGGGGATGCGAAATTTCCCCCTTTAGGGGGAGATGTCATTAGGTTTTTATTTTTTATGTTTATAACTGTTTAAACAAAGAGCCTTAAATTTTTAATTTAAGATTCATATTCTCTAGATTTAAAAAAACAATTGCTAGTTATTTAAAAATTTATTAAAACAAAAAAAATGAAAAAAATCAGTAAGCTATTTACTGTGTGTTGCTTTGTTGTTTCAATTTCAGCACACACTCAAGAAAAATCAGATTGTGAAACTAATTTTAATGAAGCTTTATCATATTTTAGAATTACAAATTATTCAAAAAAAGATTCTATAAAAGCTATCGAAATTTTAAAACCTTGTTTAGAAAAAGGAGATGATAAAACCCAATTGTTAATGGGTAGATTGTATAATGCTAAAGCTGATGAGGAAAATTATGAAAAAGCGTTTGAACTTTTTAAAAAATCTGCAAAACAAGGTAATGATTTGGCTATGGCAGATTTAGGTGTACTATATAAATATGGTAGAGGTTGTAATTTAAACTTTAATAAAGCCAGAAGATGGTTTGAAAAAGGTGCAGAATTAGGAAATGACAAAGCAAGTTATAGTTTGGGTTATTTATATTTAAAAGGTTTTGGAAGTATTGACCAAGATTATGCAAAAGCCATTAAATGGTTTAAAAAGAGTAATCATCCTATGGCAAAATATTGGTTAGGTACTTGTTATTATTATGGTTATGGAGTAGACAAAAACCTACAAAAAGCTAATGATTTATTAGGAACTAATTTTGACGTTATCGTAAATAGTCCTACTAATAATGATGAAAGTTCTAATACTACTGCTAATGAATTGGTAACTGATGATTTAGGAATGTTATCTAAAAAAGATGAATCTAAAAATATAAATATAACAGGTAAATGGAAAGGAACTTTGCTAAAATACGATTGGTCTGGAAATTATATAGAACAAAAACAGGAAGTAAATATTGATTTTGAAATTGATTCAACTGACCAATCTTTAAAATACTTAATAAGTTTAGAAAACCAAGATGTTTCAGGAAGTATAATACAACAAGATAATATTATTTACTTTGAAAGTGCGATAGTAAAATTACCACATACAACCTTTAGTGAGCAAATACCTAATGAACTTTACTATGAATTTTTATCAAGTGATTTAGGTCTAAAAGATTTTAATGAATCTACTTATTTAATTGGCAATTTGGAGAGTTATATTCCGAGTTTTAATGAAGCTGGTGCTCCTTTAAAATTGGTTTTAAAGAAAACAGAAACGTTTGCAAATACTGATGAAGAACTTTCAGATGCAGTTCTACAAGCTTTAGCCGAACAAAAAGAAAGCTTTATAAAGTTATATCCAAACCCTTTTGAGAGTGACTTAATAATTTCTTATACATTAGAAAAAAACAGTTTTGTGGAGATAAGAGTAAGTGATGTAAATGGCACAAAGAATACTTTAGTAGCAAAAGGAAAAGAACAAGAAGCAGGTAAGCATAGTTATTTTTTTGAAGGGAATAATTTAGATAAAGGATTATACATAGTGACTGTAACTGTTGATAATAAAAAGAAAACGAAAATAATTGTAAAAAAATAAATTGATGAAAATTAAAAAGAACATATTTTTATTAGGAACCCTATTTTTGCTCTTTAGCAATAACATCAATGCTCAAAGTTTCCAAAGAGATTATATTATAAGAGTTGGTGAAGAAACAGGTGGTGAATATTTAGGAGGAAATAGTGGAGGACTTATTTTAGACGATTTAAACCAAGCTAAAAGTGCAAATACTGGTGATGAAGTAATTGAAGATATAAGATTCGGATATAATATTAATGATGCACTTTATTCACAAAGCTTGATAGAAAAGGCTATGAAAGCAAAACAAGATGAATGGTTTCATAGGCAAAATGATTTATTAGAAAAAGAAATAGAAAAACAATTAGGCAAACAATACCCTAATTTTCTAGAAGCTCAAAAAGCATTTTTTAAAAATTTAGAAAAAGAAAATGTTTTAAAAAATAATAATAAAGTAAATGAAAAATATTCTGAGAAAATTAAAGCTGGAGATAATATTAGTAAGCAAAATATTAAGGACTTTAAACTTCTAGAAATAAGGGAAAATGAATTAATAAATGGAATATTAAATACACAATATGAATATCTACAATATCAGGGTATACCTTTAAATCAAATTACTGATTTGAATCAGATTGAAACATTTAAAAATAATATTATTAGTAATTTAAAAAATAATGAAAGGTTATTGTTTAATGATAAAAAAACTTATAGTTATTTGATTCATGAAATTACGCGCAAAGAATTAAATAATAATACTAACCATCCTATTTTAATTGCACTATTAACTGAACAATTACAAGCATATGAAAAATTTTATATTCCTTCATTAAATAGATATTGGGGTAGAACAAAATGGGAACAATTGAACTTAATGCAGGCGTTTTTAAATAAAGTAAGATTTAGTATGTCTTTAGGGAGTGGCAGTTCTTATATGTATGATTTTGCTAATGAAAAATTTATTGAGGATTTTGCAATAAATAATAGAGACAAAACACCTTCAATTTTTGGGGCAAATACTAATGTATATTCAATTGCCCAAGAAATTCTTGATGCGCAGGGTGCAGCAACCTTCATAGAAGCACTCCAATTAGCTTATAATGAAAGAGATCGTATATTAAGACAGCAAGAAAATGCAATTAACAATCTACTAAATAGTGTAAATACTGATGATGTTGCTATTGAAAATGCTCAAAATGAACTTGATGATTTAACTAAAGATATTCCTTGGAGAGCAAGTAGAGGAAAGATTAATAATATGAATAATCTGGAATATTATGAATCTTATGTAAATGGTTCTGCACCAGCTCATTTTAAATTATTAGATGGTTCTCATGTTGTAACTAGTTTCGAACCATTAAATATGAGTAAACTTGGGGATACATTTGAAAGTCAATTTAGGGATAATATAGGTTTTGGCCAAAATGAAAAATACTATTATATAAAAACTGCAGGCACAGATCAATGGTCAGTTCTTCTTTTTGATATTAAAGATTTAAAAAGAGAATTAGAGTTAATGTTTTATCTTGGTGCTAAGGAACTTGGAACAATAATAGGTACTTATGTAATACCAGTGGAAGATATAAAAATTCTAATTACTGGTAAAGATTTTGCGGGACAACCAACGTCAAGATGGTTAGCAGCTGGTATGTTATTGGTGGAAGTTGTGCCTGGAGGTAAAGTTTTTAAACTTGTAAAAATAATTCCATCTAGTATTTTTAGTGGATCTGGAAAGTTTCTTAAAAAGATAATTAAGGTTAATGGTGGTTCAACTAAATTGGTGTATAGTGTTATTGATGGAGTTGTAACTTTTGGGAACAGAACTCAGTTAGCTCATGTAATTGGGACATTAGGTACAGGTCATCATGCTCACCATATTATACCTTGGGATTCAGCTTCTTTAGATCTAGTACAAAAGGCAGCTAAAGCTGAAAAACATTTTCATCTAAATGAAATCTTAAATGGAGTTCCCAGATTACCAGGTGCTCATTTAACTGGTCATAGTATTTACAATGAAAGAGTTTTAAATATAATTAGAAGCATTCATAATTCAAATCCTAATATGTCTTATGATGATGCTTACAGAGAAATTGCTAATTTCGCTGAATATTTAAAAGATTTAATACAAAGGAATAATCATTTAGATAGTGGGCAAATAGCAAATTTAATTCAATGGCCATAAATTATGAAATATTATAAAATATCAAGTTCAATCTTAAAGAAAGAGATAGGTAGATATCCTCAAAGTGTCAACAATACGTCTCTTGGAAACCTTGGTAACTTAGGTTTTAAAAATGAAATTATTAAAGATATTATCTTACCAAAACCTGAATTGCATTCAAAATCTAGAAAAACTTCTTATTTATCGATAACATCTATTGATAATTTAAGGTTTTTAGTAATAAATGAAGCTTTTACGGAGTTTTTAGAAAAAAACACTATGGCTAATTTCCAAACTTGGAATTTGGAGATAATTCAGTCTACTACAATTTTGAATAATTATAAGTTAATGTATTTGCCAAAATCTATTGAGAATGAAATTATTGATTTTTCACAAAGTGAATTTTTAATAGGGAAACTAGGTGATTGGAAAGATACTAGTATTAGAAAATCAGTTGAAATATGTAATTATAAAAGTTACAACGAACTTATAGGAGCTTTAAGGAAAAGAATTGACAATTCTCAAATAAGGTGTAATAAGCTTACTTTAAATTTATCTAAAATAAATGTAGATTTTTTTAGGTTGTCAAACAATCCATTACTTTTTGGTTATTTTGTTTCTGAAAAATTAAAAGAAGCGATAGAGTTAAAATCATTTTCTGGGATGCAATTTACAGAAATACTTGAAGTTGACGAAAGGATTAATATAATTTAATTAAAAATGAAAAAAATATTATTAATAATATTATTAACCAATTTTTTATCTTTGTTTGCTCAAAAAGAGAAAATAAAGTTACCCCAAAATTATGGCTTCAAAGTTAAATATAGTGATACATCTATAACTCCAATTTTTAGTGTTTATGTAACTAAAAAAGGTAAAGTTTCTTTTGAAGATATAAAGCTCCCAGTTGAAAAATTAGGAGATACAATTTATAAGTATAGTAACAAAGTTAGGCCAGATTTAATGCCTTTTATAATCAATCATATTTATGCAGATAAAACAACACCTTATAAATATGTAGATGCTGTAAAAGAGCAATTGAGCAGAGCTCGAATGTTTCGCATAATGTATAGAACAGACAATATAGAGGATATATCTAAGGGTTTAACTAATAAGCTTCATAGGTATTTAAAACCTGCGATAAAAGAACCTGGAGAAGAAAATGATCTTATTTTCGGAGAAATTCCTATTGGAAGGAGTCTTGAAGATGAAATTATTGAAAATTTATATACTTTACAAATCGAGCAAGCAAAATTAAAACTGAATAAATTTAAATATGTAGTTATTACAATAAGTGATTCAAAAAGCCTTTTGGTGAGCAATAGGAAAATCTTATTAAAAGAAGAAGAGCAAATTTATGATGCTATGAAAAATAATGATTTTTTTATTATCTCAGTTGATGAAGATTTAAAATATGAAGATTATATTAAAAACTTAACAACGATAGTTAAAAGTTATAAAAAGTATGAAAAGCATATTTCTTTATTTGAAATATCCATTGGTTTACAAAAGATTTTAAAAAAGCAAAACATCAAATTATAAAAGAAATCCCAATCAAAATTTGATTGGGATTTCTTGTTTTTTATTTAAAAAAGAATTAATACAAACTCTTAAATTTATTAGGATTAAACTCGTGCATAATTCCATATACTTTTTCAAAAACATCTTCTGCAGAAGGTTTTGAGAAATAATCACCATCAGTTCCGTAAGCAGTTCTGTGAGAATTTGCTGTTAATGTAGATGGTTTGCTGTCTAAATATTCATACCCATTTTGATTCTCTAAAATTTCTTGTAATAAATAGGCAGAAGCTCCTCCTGGAACATCTTCATCAACTACTAATAGTTTATTAGTTTTCATAACGCTTTTTACAGAATCGTGATTTGTATCAAAAGGCAATAAACTTTGTGCATCTATAATTTCTATATCAATACCAACTTGCGCCAAATCTTTGGCTGCATCTTCTATGATTCTTAAGGTAGAACCATAAGAAACGATAGTGATATCTGTTCCTTCTTTGATAGTTTCAATAACACCAATTGGAGTTTTATATTCGCCTAAATTGGTTGGTAATTCTTCTTTTAATCTATAACCATTTAAACATTCTATGACTAAACCAGGATCATCACCTTCTAAAAGTGTGTTGTAAAAACCAGCAGCTTTGGTCATGTTTCTTGGAACCAAAACATGAATTCCTCTTATGTTGTTAATAATTCCACCCATTGGTGAACCTGCATGCCAAATCCCTTCTAATCTGTGTCCTCGAGTTCTAATAATTAACGGCGCTTTTTGTTTTCCAAAAGTTCGGTAACGTAAAGTCGCTAAATCATCACTCATAATTTGAAGTGCGTACAACAAATAATCTAAATATTGTATTTCTGCAATAGGTCTTAAGCCTCTCATTGCTAAACCAATTCCTTGTCCTAAAATAGTTGCTTCTCTAATTCCAGTATCAGAAATTCTAATATTGCCAAACTTTTCTTGTAATCCTTCCAAACCTTGATTTACATCACCAATAAAACCAGCATCTTCTCCAAAAATTACAACATCTTTATGTTTTGTTAAAATGGCATCAAAATTATCTCTCATAATAATTCTGGCATCTACCAAATTTTTATCTTGAGCATACGTTGGTTTTTTATCTAAAACACTTGTTGCGCTTAAAGCAGTTTCACTTAATAAATGAGTCGAATATTTTTTATGAGCTCTTTTTTGTGAAGTTTTTATAAAGTTCTGAAGTTCAATTTTTTCGCCAAATTCCTCATCTCTTAAATACCATAAACATTTTTTTACAGTAGATAAAACGTCTTTTCTTGTCGGTTCAGAAATGGTACTTAAATCGTTTGTGTATTTTTTAATGAAATTTTCATTTTTACTTTTTACAGCAACTCTTTTCAGTAAATCAGTAGCTTCTATAAGTTCAGATTTTATTTCATTTAAAAAAGCGTTCCAAGCATTTCTTTTTGCATTGGTTACTTCTTTTTTAGCTTCTCTATCAATCTTTATTAAATCTTCTTCACCATCAACAAAACGTAAAATGTCTCCACTTTCAGTTTCTAATTCAAAATCTAAAATCCATTCTCTAAATTTTGTAATACAATCATGGTCTTTTTCCCATTGTAAACGATCTTTATCTTTATAGCGCTCATGAGAACCAGAAGTAGAATGTCCTTGAGGTTGTGTTAATTCTTTAACGTGAATTAAAACAGGCACATGTTCTTCTCTTGCAATTTTTGCGGCTTTTTGATACACATCTACAAGCTGAACATAATCCCAACCATTGATTACAAAAATTTCGTAGCCTTTATTTTTTTCATCTCTTTGAAAACCTTTTAAAATTTCTGAGATACTTTCTTTGGTAGTTTGATATTTTGCGTGAACGGAAATTCCATATTCATCATCCCAAACACTCATTACCATTGGTACTTGTAAAACTCCAGCTGCATTTATGGTTTCAAAAAACAAGCCTTCACTTGTACTTGCGTTTCCAATAGTTCCCCAAGCAACTTCGTTTCCTTTGTTAGAAAACTTGGTTTTATCTTGAACACTTTTTTCGTTTCTATAAATTTTTGATGCTTGTGCCAAACCTAATAAACGTGGCATTTGTCCAGCTGTTGGAGAAATATCTGCACTAGAATTGTACTGTTTTGTTAAATCTTTCCAACTGCCATCATCATTTAAACTATGGGTTGCAAAATGCCCACCCATTTGTCTACCAGCAGACATTGGATCTGCATCTATATCTGTATGTGCATATAAACCTGCAAAAAATTGTTGTGCAGTTAACTCGCCAATAGCCATCATAAAAGTTTGATCTCTATAATAACCAGATCTAAAATCACCTTTATTAAAAGCTTTTGCCCAAGCTAATTGAGGTACTTCTTTTCCATCACCAAAAATTCCGAATTTTGCCTTTCCTGTAAGCACTTCTCGTCTACCAAGTAAACTACATTCTCTACTAACTCTAGCAATTCTATAATCACTTAAAACTTCTTTTTTAAAATCGTTAAAAGTAATTTCTTGCTTATTTAAAGGAATCGTTTTTTGCAACATAATTTTTTGGATTTAATAAATACAAAGATAGTTTTTTTAGTTGATATTTAAAAATAACGTATTTTCTTAAGAATATGCTAAAGAAACCATATGAAAAACTAATTTTGTTGGGAATTATACAATAAGTCAGTTTTTGTTTTAATTTACAAAAGTCCTCTTCTAAAGAAATTATAAATGGCTCCTACATTTCCATTAATTGTAAATCTAATCTTTTCAGCATAAGCACCTTGAGAAACTTCCCAGCCATTATTAGAATATAAAGGGAAATAAATTTCAAAAATATGATGAATAAAATTTAATCGAATTCCATTATTATAGGCAAAATATAAAGATTCTTGTTTGTTTTTTAGGAAAGCAACATCATTATAAAACTCAACCCATCTCCATAAACCAATGCTAGAATTTAAAGAAACCATATATTGGTTTGCATATCTTATTGGTAAAACAGATTTAAAACCACCTTCTGCAATAATAAATTGCTGACTAAAAATACCAGATTCTTCAGAGCGTCCAAAATAATTTAGTTGAAATAAATAATCATTGGCTCTATCCAAACCGAAACTAAAGTAATCTCCTGTAGATCTATTGCTTAAAAAAGAACCGAAAAATAATCTGAAATCTAGCTGAGTATCTGAAGTAGATAATGTTCTGTAACGAATGTCTGCTGCAATTTTAGAAAAATTATCGGCAATTTCTAAGCTATAATTTTGCCTAAATTCTTCAATAATATCTGGATTCACATAATTGTAACTTAAACTAAATACGCTGTAATTATCTTCGGCTGTTTTTATTTGGCCAAAGGGTATTTCTTTATCAATATGTAACAATTTTGCTCTAATAGATTCTTGAGTGGCATCTCTTAAATCTTTTCGTTTAAAAATCATATTTACAAAAGGCGAAAACGATTTGTAAGATAAATTTGGAGCATAGTCAGAGGTTGCTCCACCAATACCATACACCATTTTGTAAATACTAGTATCTTCGAAATATTGGTTGTATAATACAGAAAATGAACCTACAACTGAACCACTTTTGAAAGCGTAAGAAGGTGCAATTGAGAACTCTAAATTTCTTTTAATTAAAGGTTTGTTATGTAAACTCACGCCTAAAATTAAACCATTATAAAAATTATAAGCAAAATTGGGTTGATAAAATATTTGATTATAATATGGGTCTTGAATATCTTTTATCAAACTAAATTTTAAGGGTTTGTTAAA
>Ga0209309_10000161_pt1 | contig 89209 bp, 76 predicted proteins | sample COGITO_mtgs_1204_2_FD_184807 | JGI IMG/M metagenome (GOLD analysis project Ga0209309, IMG submission 184807) | Pelagic marine microbial communities from North Sea - COGITO_mtgs_120412 (SPAdes) (version 2) | ecosystem: Environmental > Aquatic > Marine > Epipelagic ... | reverse complement strand
TCTTGGGTAAAATCTATTGACCATTGAGTGTTTTGATCAGAATTTTCTATACTTGAGCTATCTTCATCTCTATTAATAGTGTAAGTTTGTGTTTCAAGCTGCTGAACTATTGCTATTAATCTATGCCTAAAATTAACAGCCGAATCAGCTAGAAATATTTGTGGATTATTGGCTGGAGTATTATCGAAACCAGCCCACGTTAACCGAACTACCAGTGTATATTCAATCTGAGTATTCCAATCCACACTCGCTAAAAAACCATGAGTATCTTCTGGGTCTAGGCTATTTAAGTCACAATTAATAGCTGCTTGCGCCGCCTCAAGCTCAGGGTTACTTATGCTACAAGCCTGCGTATCAATATGTAAATTATTTGATCTTAATCTGGAAGTGATTGTAAACACAGCCTCGCCATTTAAAGTATCAACAGCCTCTGTTTGCGATTCAACTAATAATGGCAACCTCAGTTCAATGCTATTGTTTAAAACATTTGGCTCCTCTAATAAACATAATGACTGGGGTACTACAGCTATTTCAATTTGACTTGGTACACCACACTCCTCAGGTAAGGGAAAATAAGCCTGGTTTGCAGCAAGATTTAATCGCTCAAAAGCACTTTCACCAAATAATGCTTCCACCACACCAATATAATGCCGAGATTCAGTGGTAGGCACAGATGTGGTGATATCTATTAAATTATTGTGTCTATCACCTAAGCTTAGGTCGTATAAGTTACGGATAAAAATATCCAGACTTGTGATATCCACCGCTTGAGTAATTTCAAACGGGTTGCCCTCGCCTGGGACACAGGATGTACGAAGCTGTGAACCATAGGCATTCATTAATGCAAGTTCGCCGTTAATTTCTAGCCCTTGGATTGGTTGATTGATTTCATCTAAGGCAGTTTCACAATTTTCGCCACCAGGCCAACGACCATATATTCTATGATAAGCTTGTACAGTGATAATTAACTGGCCGGTATGTTGCAGTACTGCATCAACTTGAGAACTCTGATGTAAGGTTCGATTATTCAAAGCTGCAATATACGCAAGCAGACAGGCAAGCAAAACTGTAAAAGTCATCTCAATTAATGTAAAACCACGATTCATGCTTTTTTTAAGCATTAACTTTGGTGAAATATGACGTAAATACCAAGACATTATTGCGCCACACAATATTTAAAAATTGTTGGCGGTTGAACAGTGTCGCCACAGACACTCCCTTGGTTGCGCCATTGACCAGCTTGATTACGAGTTTCAATAAGTACTTCTCGAACACCACTCTGGCTGGCATCTTGGCTGGCACTATAAGCCGATATACTAGTATATTCTATTGCTCGCTCTTGAATCCGATAGCCAAACAAAGGCGAAGCAGACGCAGAACATAAACTTTGGGGTATTACCATAACTTGGGCAGTTTGACCCGGTGGACACTGCCTTGGTCTGTAGCGAAAAGTACCATCTACTTCCATCACTTCAGCAATAAAACTTACAGATTCTGGCACCAGAGCCATGGGAATAAAGGTTTGTACATTAAAGTTACCTTCGGCTTGGGCTTGAAGCTGGCTCCCAGGTAAGCGGCGCATTAATTGCTCACCAATAACTTGGCTTGGCACCGGCTGGGTGATTATAAATGCAGGTCTTAAAATAACTGGCGCTGGCTCGCTCGCGCCAGCAAGATTAGGTTCACCCTCTTGTGGTGGGTTATTACCAGCCACGGGTTGCGCCATAGTTGGACAAGTAAAAGTATACTCGCCTTGCCAACCATTCTCTGTTATTTGACCGATATACGGCCTTAGCGCATCGATAACACTCACCGAGCTGCAGTTATTTGTTTCACCAGGCCAAGTCCCCATGGTATCTATAAAATAACTCAATACAGCACGCTTTATATCAATGGTTTGCGCGGTTGCTTGGTCGAGCACTTGGGTGCGAATTTTTTGGGTATAATTGTGAATCATAAAAACAGAAAGCACGGAAATTATCGTAATAACTATCATTAATTCAGCAAGCGTAAAACCGCGATTATTCTTCATCATTGTCTAATCTATTGAAGCGACTGGTTGCATTAGGGTCAAGCCAAGTTGTTTGACCAAAATAAGAGCGTGTGTAAGCGATAGTATCTAGCACAGCAGAGCCGAATTGGCCATCGCCATAGTGCTTAAAACCTGGACGCACTTGAATAGTTTGGCCTAGAAAGTTATTAAATTCCACCCATAAGCCATCAGCACTGGTGTATCGAGGTCTATAAAATAATTCACCAGCATAAGTGCTCACTTCGACCAATTGATTATTTCGAGCATAAATACTTGCCGGTTCACTTGGCCAGAATTGACTGTAGTTATGCCCAAAAAAATCATCTATTGTTGTAACCTCTTGCCGAGCGCTCACTAAGCGGTAATCTTCAGCCAGCATCATGACTAATGCTTGGGCTTCTTGGCGGGCTAATTCAGTGGCATAACTTTTATAACTACGAATTAAATCATTGCCGAATAAAAAGGCCAATAGCGCCAACATAGAAAACGTTATAGTTAATTCAATAAGGGTGAAGCCTTTTTTGGTAGAGTAACTCGATTGTGACTTTGCCCAACATAGATTATTCATTTGTTAAGCACCAAAACTTGAAGCCATATTAGCTAAAGGCACATAAAACCCAATAGCAGCGCCAATAACCGCCAGTAACATCATACAAAAACCAATGCGAGATAAGCTTTGGGCTAATGAGCGAGCAATATGGAGATTTTCAATTTCCACAGTTTCTTTTACAGTTTCGATAATCATTCTTTTTTGTTGGGCATTCACTTGACCAAAATGGGCAACCGCTTCCCGCACCACCATAGGCCAGTCTTCTTGCGAGAATGCGCTGGCAAGATTTTCGGAGTCCACCAGGCGTGCATAGATCCTGCGAAATACTGCTCTATCTTCGCCATCACTGGCCTCTAATAAAGCTAATATAGCTTTTGAATCTACAATTTCTGCTTCGTTTAAAATATCGTAAGCACTTAAAAAACGAAAAGAGCGATCTAAAACTTTTTTATAATGAATAGTTGAGAACAGCGGTAAACACCGTAATGACAGCGCAATAAGTTCACGAAAATAATAAATAACTGGCATAAGAATTACTATAATAGGCCAGCCATTTTTCATAAACTGGCCCCAAAAAACCAATAATCGAGTGACTTTATTACCAGTAAAATGGCTACCTACAGCAGCGCTAATTTCGGCAATCGCATAATCTAAAAAAAATGGCATAACAGTAAAGAAAACAAAGCCTAAAATAATATAGACCAGCCCCATGCGGACTTCTTTGGCAACTTCACTGCCCACGCGTTCTTTATCTATAAGATAACGTGATGCTTTGCGGAGTGCCAAAGCATATTGGCCAGTTCTTTTAGCAGTCTCAGCTAATAAAATAGAATTTTGATCAAAACGTAATAAGCGTAAAAAATCGGCCAGTTCTTCACATTGATCTAAGCGTTCTTGCTTAATGCGCAACCAACTGGATTGTTGAATTAAATCTAAAGTAGCTTCTTTTACGGGCTTGCCAGTGGCAAAGGCGCTGCTTAAATTTTGTAAAAAAATCGCTTGATTTTTTAATCCAGGCACGCCGCTTTCTAAATTCTGCGCAATCCGGCCCAAAATATCCTCTCGAACATTCATAATGCGGCGCTCAGGAATTCGGCACACAAGGCGGGCCTCTTGACGGGACCCTGCATCTAATTTAATAGTACTAGGCTCCCCGCGGGAATCAAGATAACGAATAAGATACAACATGACTTAAACCTATGCGCAAGGGTACAAAACACTAATAGAGCCTGCTTCGACGCCAATATTTTCGCCAACCGTAACAAATTGTTTACCACGGCCATCTAAGCCATTCACTGAATGGACATCTGGTGAACCTTGTAAACCATTGGCAATTATAGTGTTAACTGACTCGGGATTACTCGAGCCTGTTAGTGGATAAGTCACTTCCAAGTAACCAGAAGTAGTTGGTGAAGCTGGCACAAAATTAGCCGTCCAACGCGTGTAAGCTTCTGTATATGAAAGCTCTTCGGTAGGTGTATTCCAGGGTGTTCCTGCAGGCACGCCATGATCTAATAAGATTTTATAGCCAGCGTTTTCAGCAGTAAAATCCACCGCATCTGGATCAGCACCTAATAAAACTCGACCAACTGGATTAGTGCAGCCAGAATTTTGGTGGGAAAAAGCTTGTAAAGCTGAAGGAATATCCTTCGACATAATATTGCGCACCACAGCTGTCTTGGCATCGTCACCGCGCAGACCAAAATCACTGACGAGATAGACGATAAGAACTGCTAAAATACCTATTACCACGATTAATTCCACCATGGTAAAACCACTCTGGGTCATTTTTTTTGTGCTCAATGGCTGGTTTATTTGAAACATATTAAAACTCACTTATAATTCTAAAAATACTGAAATACTAAAATTAGGGGACACAATTGTTTGACTGTTACAGACCCACCTCCCCTAATCGAGTTGATTTCTTATGGGTTGGCTCAACTCTGTTATTATTTAAACCTGCATTACTATTATTACCTCTATTACTATTATTAATCGTACAAGGGCCTAATTTTTTTTCCAGTTCGGTAATATTGGTTCTGCCTTGTGATAATAAGTAAGCGCCATGCGACCAAATGGGTTGAAAGGTTTGATTTGATAATTGCATAGAGCGAATCTCGTTTGATGTTTTACCTTCAGCAATGGCTTGTCGACTCAATAGCGTTTGCTGAAAAATTTCTTGCACCACAACTCGACCGCTAAGCCCTTTTAAACAAGCATTACACCCTACTGGGATTTTAATCACCTGTTGGGTTTGTACATGAGGCAGTTGAATGGCGTATTGATGGATTAAATGAGTAATTGATTGAATGGCTTGTGATGAATTTAAATCATCCAGACTGATCCAACGACTGCATTCTTTACAAAGACTATTAACTAATCGCTGAGCAGTAATTGCCAGTAGATTATCGGCAATTAAGCCATTATCTAAACCAAAGTTGCGTAATCGCCCAATAGCTCCATGAGCATCGTTAGCGTGTAGAGTCGTTAAAACCAAATGACCAGTTAAAGCGGCACGCATTGCTAACTCAGCAGTCTCTTGATCTCGAATTTCACCAACCATAATTACATCAGGATCATGACGTAAAATTGAACGTAGGGCTTGTGAAAAGCTCACATGCTTATTCACTTCAACACTTACAACGCCATCTAATTGCTCCTCTACCGGATCTTCAATAGAGTAGATGTTTTTTTCAGGATAGGTCTCTCGAATATTCCGCAACATAGCTTTAAGCATGGTAGATTTACCACTCCCGGTCGGGCCGGTAACAATTATTAAACCATCTGGCCGAAGGGTCAAATTTTTAAGAATACTTAATTGATGCTGCGGTAATACAAAATGTTCGAGTTTAGTTGTATTACGCTTAATATTAAGCAGTCTGAGGGTGAATTTAGGTAAAAAAACCGTACCAACTTTTACTGGCGCCATTTCAAGCCGTATTGATATATTTTTATGGCCTACTTGAAACGACATAAAGCCACTGGCTGGTTCAAGATAATTATTTTGCTTACTTACCCGCTCCATTAAATTATTGGCGATAAGATTAATTTTATCTGCAGGAATGTTTTGAAATCTACTGGCATAACAAGCTTCACACCGGCCGTCAATGCGAAATTTTACTGAACAACCATGAAAATCAGGAATAATATGCACATCAGTGGCATTTTTATTAACAGCTTCAGTTATGATGTCATCAATAAGCTGATCAACTAACACGCCAGATTTATACTCAGGTAAATGATTATGCTGCGCTTGAAATAAATTGGCAATTAGACCTGTATCAAAATCACTTAAAGCAATAATACCAAGACTTGTGTAAGACACCTTATCTTCTGCACTTTTGTTTCGGCGCATTAAAGGCTCAATTTGACCACGATCGTATGGATTAGTTACGTAGAGCACCTCATCCACTATGATCCAAGGACAGGGATCGTTTGAACTCCTTATAATATTCACTGAGTCAATCACTTGGCCGTTAAATAGCTCGCAATGAAAAATTTGCGATAATGCTTGAGCCACTTTTTTATCATCAACTCCATATTCATAAAGCCGTGCAACAAATTCATGGGCGGCTTTTGGCGCAACTAGAGATTGCGATTGAATTTCAGTTAAGCCACCTAAAGCAGAGACTAGGGCAACAAGTTGATCGAACTGTTCTTCAGCTCTATATGATTTTGCAGTCATAACTTAGCGACCCCAGGAGTAATGCAATTGACTGGTTTGGTTGTTTTTGCGGATCACAACCCCATTATTCATGGAAATTGATTCAATGATGTGACCAGATGGAAGTTGATCACCAATTGAAAAAAATTGAACTGGTTTGTCCTTATAGATAAGCCCTACGTGTTGACTCGAAATCTCTTGCACAAGTGGCATTTCACTTCGAAAATTTTGTTTTGGTGGAGTATTTAACGGTTGATTACTATCTGGCACCAGATTTATTCCAGTGGCTTGATCAATAAGTTTTTGTGCTTTCGCAATACGTGCTTGTCGCTCTAAAACCGCTGCTTGGTAGTCTAATTCCTGCAGATGTTTGGCTTTTCGTACCCGTTCTTCTAACACCAAGGCGCCTTGGTCGGATGATAGCGACCAAGCTGGCACACTGCATATGAGACATAAAACTACAGCTATGGCTCGTAGTACATGGTTTTTAATTGATATATTATTCATTAGTAATTCCTATATTTTTAATACATTTTTATTTGATTTTTTAACATTTTTTTTATCCAACAATCCGGGTACACAATGTAATAATAAGCTAAATATTTCGACCCAAAATTGAAAAATTAACGCTTATTTTTTCATTGTGTAGGTTATATTCATACACAAACAAAGGGGTTGTTTGTTGAATTATTTTAATTGCTGAAAGCACTAAAAAGGCATTCCCTTGTAAAACACCATGCCAGGCATTCAATTGACCTTTATAACCGCCAGTTTGCGCTGAAGTAAGCTGTAACTTATAGTCAGTTGCAATCTTCTCAATTTTAAGCCAGTTTTCATACACTAAACCTACTGCATTGGTTTGCTTGAGAGTTTTATTTTTAATTGTAATATTGGATATTTTGGTATCAATATCATCTAAATTTTTTTGATTAACAGTTTGCATACGAGCTGTATTATTTGTATAAATTATTTTACCAGCTAGGGTTAGAGTGACTAGAAATACTACAATAAATATTGCCTTTGAACGTGTTATGTAATTCATATTATTTTCCCCATAAATATCTCAATGTTACACTTTATTAATTAATTAATAACCACTTATTGTATAAGCTATGACTTAGAAGCGAATCGCCCACTGACCATTTGGCTTTGGTACGGTATTGAGCCAGTCAAGCAATAACTTTGGATCAGTCATGGAATTAATTTCTAACAATCTACTGGACTCATCAAACGAGTTTTTGCTCACTGTTTTAGCCTGAGGAAAATAATCTATTATGAGAGCCAGTTTGTGTATAGTTGCCGTATTATCTGGCTTAATATTAAGATGATGAATATTTAAACCAGCATATTCTTGTTCTAACGCAGCTAAGATTTCATTTTTCTCAGCTACTAGTGCATAATTTTGTTGGTAATTAGCTTGCAATATTAAATCAACACAAATGCCAGCAAAAGCCACACCCACCCCAATCGCACCAGCTATAAGCGTTGTTTTCATTGCTTTAGAGCGATGCGACTCAAGTATTTCCCGAGCTAACCGAGCAGGTCTTTGAGGCAAGGTTAAAGTATTCATTGTCAATTGAATCTTGTCAGCAGTTGCGATATTAAATCGAGAATCTGCAGCAAAAAATCCAGCTTCATAATTACCAGAATATTGAAAGCGACCAGTTTCACAGACAATATAAAAACCATCCTGGTCATTAAGCGGAGCTATTTGTAAATCAGTGTCTAAACTTAAACACTGATTATGTATAAGTAGTTGCCATAGTCCATAAACTGCTAATTCTGGATGTTCAGCTCTGGCAAGCTCAATATCAGACTCTCGCATTGAGATAGCAGCACATGTATTTGTTGCTTTAACAGTTTCGACATACTCATGTTGCTCAGCAATAGGTACCGGGCCAACCATGTCGGGTATAATAATGACGGTTTGATCTGCAATTGTTAGTGGCCCTTTAATTAAAGAACTCGTTAAGCTATTTGCTAGATAATACATTAGTCTAAAACCTTAGGGGTCACTAGAATAACTAACTCCCGCCGTTCTAAACTCTTAGAATCACTGTGAAAAAATGCTTTCAGCAAGGCACCAGTAACCCCATCGCGCCATGGTAGAGTTTGTAACTTTTCAGTGATATTGCGGCGAATTAAACCCCCAAGTTGAATGGTTTGACCAGATGGAACAATAACTTCGGTAGCAAGCTCTTGCAGGGCTAAACGAGGTACTCGAATAGGCACTGGATCTGAATTAAATTCATCAAAACCTTGCACCGAACTTACAACTGGCCAAATATTAAGCAATACTTTATTGCCATCGAGCAGTTTAGGCGTGACTGCTAAGGACACACCCACTTTTAATTGGTCAACCTGAGCTGATACTGCGACTGTATCTTCACCTGATTCACGCACAACTTCAGTTTTTGCAACATAACTCAACTGCTCCCCTGCATGCATAACAGCAAAGCCACCATTTCTTACGGTAATGTTTGGTTGATTGAGTAATTCAACCTCACCGAATTGACTCAAAAATTGAAATACAGCCGATGCATTGACTTTGCTGCCAGAAATCGCAGCTCGACCCTGCCACAAACCCGCAGGATCAAGTGCGTTTGGAATAAAACCACCACCAGCATTGGTATTTTGTAAGTTAAGCGATAGCGGGTTGCCGTTAACACTTGCTCCCACAGTAGCGAGCTCGGACCAATTAATACCTGAACCACGGCCATCGCTCAACATCACGTCATAAGCTTTAACTTCAATCGCAACTTGGCGACTGCTTTCATATTGCAGTTGAGTAAAATACTCGTCCAGTTGCTGCATTGATTGATAATTACCTGCAGCTACTACTTTACCTAATGAGCGAGTACCAAAGACATATGATTTTTGCTGGCTTGTAGATTGCGAACTAGTCTCCACCCCAATAATTCTTCGGGCACTTAATAAGAGTTGTTGCCATTCATCATATTCTAAGGTCTCTTCTAATGTAGAGGCTGTTTTAGTTTCATCCAGGTCACTCGCCATTGCAGCATTGGATTTCAGGTTGACCTTTTTACTGCCCGATAATGTTGCTAGATTCCATTCGTTCGTCACAAATGATCTTATTTCAATACCGTTATTAAGGGTTTTAATTTCATAGCCTGAAATGCGGCTTAAATAGTTAATAAAGTCGTTCATAGGCATCCGATTAGCAACAATCTGCAGTGATTTGGCTAAATCAACGCCAGAGTCCATGGGCATAATATGCCCATCAGGTAAAAAACGACGCACAGCATCACCCAAGGCAATTGTGCCTAAATATGAAACTGTTGCTGCATTATCTGACGGTTGAGCATTCTCAACTTTGAGATAACTTGGCGTATAATTTTGCAACTCAACTGGTGATTTTTGGACTAAAGGCTGAGTTTTTTCTTCATGAGTATAATTCTCTGTAGTGCAACCCAAAATAATGCTTGTTAAGGATAAGATTAAAATACTTTTGAAAACTAAGGTGTACTGCCATCTTGTATGATAAAAAGTATTAACGTGTTGTGTATCTATATAATTCATAGTGAAGCTCATGTAATTAAGAGTGTGCTCGCGTTTAACGACTATTTGTGTTTAACAAAAGCTTGTGTTTAACAAAAGCTTGTGTTTAATAAAAATAAAAGCAAGGCTTTAACGAGTAGATGCAGAAGCTACTACAAGTAAAGGGCTTGGCATACCAAGTTCATCTTTTAGATTAAAGTAATATCGATATTCTAAATTCAGCGATCGAGTAATTTCCTTTAGAGCAATATCTCTTGGTTGGGTTGAAATAAATGAAATCCTTTTTGCTTGAATTGACTTATCCTTAATATCAATCAAAACCCGCCAGTTCGAAGGCATTATTTGCGAAAGTAACTCTGTAAGAGTAACGCCATGAGCTTCAATTGAAATTGACTGTTTTTTAACGGTGGCGAAATTATTCATTACTGGTTGCACAGACAACGCAGCTTCTTGTCTAATTTTGTCGGCATCAAGTTTGGCTTGAATAACAATTTTATTGGCAAGTTGATGCGAGTTTTTAAGTTCAACTTGTGCTTGCATTAATAATTCCCGCATCTGGCTTATTTCTTCTGACTTTGAGACTTTAATCACCGCTGATTCAGCTTGCTTAAGCTGATCTTGACTCATGCCACTATCTTGACTTATACCACTATCTTGACTTATACCACTATCTTGACTTATACCACTATCTTGACTTATACCACTATCTTGACTTATACCACTATCTTGACTTATACCACTATGAGAGATGAGGCTACATATTAAAGCTATAGATAATTTAATTATTGTTTTCATGATTTTACCACCGTAGAGTTAATTGCTTGGCTCAGCTTTAAATGCTCAATCATTCGTGTCGCATTCTGCATATCATTTTTTTGAAAAATATTTGGCTTAAGACCTAAAACTTGAGTCAATTGAGCTTGTCGTCTTGATGCATAAAATTTACCGTTATATGCACCAACATAAACAAAATAAATACCTGTTTTTTTATTTATACCTTTCCATTTATCTTGTATATTTTTTTTATGAAGTAAATCCCAAGTTTTAAGCCATTCTTCTCGAGTCTCCATAACATAAACAACTGAATATAGCGGAGCTGGTAGTTTTTCATCATTGGTAACAATTTGAGGTTGTACACCATTAGTTGGATTAACTTTCATTGCATAAGTACTACTTTGATCAAGTAATGATTGATCAAGTTTGTCGAGTAAGGCATTCATTCTATGAGATGAGTGCCTTACATTAGTTTTTAATTGAATAAATTCTTTGCTAGCGTATGCAGCACCATTACTTGTTGGTTGTTCTGCTTGCTCTAACTTATTAGGTTTAATCAAAGAATAGACTAACCGTCTTGTTCTACGTTGTTTTAATGATTGTTTTATTTTCACGTTTTCAGCTTGAAGTAAATTTATTTTAACTTGCAAAGCATCAACTTTACTTTGAAAATCTAAAATTTCATCCACGGGATTATCAAGCGGCTCATCAGACTTATGGAATACACCAGAAGTACTGGATTCATGGTTAGGCGGTATCAAAGGTTTAACTTGAGTTGTAGCATTAAGCTCAACTGGAACGGCTAATGAAAATTTATGCTGATGATGAGATAAATAAGTGGCTTCAAAACCACTATAAAGTGGTTTTTGCTCGATAATCTGCGGTTGGAGAGCAACCTGGGTACAGCCAAATTGAAAAGTGGTTATTGGTAAACAGACCAAAGCAAGCTTTGATAAACGTTTTGTAGTTATAAGCATTTGATGCCTCTATTGTTATTGTAATACGTGTTATTAATATACGTGTTATTGATATTTTATTCTTAATTTGAAAACTACAGAAATAATAAACGTCAATGAATGCCCTGTGAACACCAAGTTACATTTTAATATAAAATTGAACACCCGTCTAAGCTTCAATGAATTTATGAGGCTATTAAGTTACATTGTTAAATTAAATGACAAAGAATATTTACAGGAGGTAGAGTATGAGGCGCTAGTTAATATCATCAATTGATATTGGATTATCAATAAATAGTTTATATATAGATAAATTATTGATCTGTTAATTAATTTTACTCTAACACTATTAGTTTAATTTATGACCATACAACTACACCAGCCTCAAGTTAAAAAAAATATAATGTATATAGCGGTTTGCTTTACCGCGGGAGTAATATTAGTTTTATTAGCTTGTATTACATTATTTGTAATAGATTATCAGGATCACAAGTTACAGACTCAAATACTTCAAGCCAGTGAACAATCCTTGGTAGCGGCGAGGCAACTTAATGCCAGTAACAACCCATTAAATCAACCAGATACTATTCAGGCTTATCAAAAAATAAGACAAAATATGATTAATATTGAGAATAATAGTCAAAGGCTTATTTGGGGACAGCCAGAAATCAAAAAAAATATCGCACGGTTCAGAGCTTATGATAAAAAAATATATCCAACTCTACAAAAATTACAAGATAATAATTTAAACATAGACAATACATTAATAGATCAGCTGGACTCAACCAACAATGGAATCAATAGACACAACAAAAACAACTTAGTTGGTTCATTATCTCATTTAATTCGACAAACTGAATTGATAACCAATCAATTTAATGCAATGATTACAAGTTCTGAGCCGGTCAGAGAGTTATTAAGAGTACAACAATTAGTTTTTGAAATACATGGTCTTAAGCAATCACTCAAAAAACTAAAAATTTATTTAATCAGTATTAATACCAAGAATATTAAATCACTTGACCCAAGCCTACTAACAGATTATAAAACACTTATTGCAAGCATTAATACCTTTGAAGCTGAATTTAATGACCCAAGATATCGAAGAATTTTGGTTTCTGCTCAATTAATAATGCAAAATTTAGCCAGTCTCAATCTGCAGCAAATCATTGCCTTGAGTAAGCTTACACAGCCTATTGACTCTACATTAAGTCAACATTTTCCATTGCTTAGAGATATAGCTAAAGAAATTAATACAGCTAGTATCCAACAAGCATATTTTTTAAATACCCATCCATTATTATTAGTTCTATTACTCGTTGCTCTCTCAATGTTTGCCCTGCTTACAGGGTACTATTGGTCTGGATATTTAAGATCACAGGATTTTATGCAGCGAGAACAATTAACAATGGCGTTAATACGAAAAGAAACCAATAGATTGGTGATTGATTTAGAAGCTTTAGCTCAAAAAAATTATCAACTTATGAACCGACCCAATTTGACATATCTTGAGCCACTAGCGATTGAAATCGAGAAATTATCCTTACAAATGCAGCGTTCTGATACGATAATCCTTCAAAATTCGTCACAGTCGTCAGCAAGTAGCATTATAAACAAAGTCAAATCAACCATCGTAATACCCAATAATAAGAAAATTAATAATAAATCAATTGTGCTTGACACTGTTATTATGCGTGATTATTTAGACTCAAATAACAAACTTATTTAATAGTTTTTATAATCAGTCGGTATATCTAATTTTTTCGGTAGGTATGGGCGATCACCTCGACCTTTATTAAAGTCTTTAAGTTGAAACACATAGGCAAGAATCTGAGCTACTGCTTTATATAAACCATGAGGGATTTCTTGATCGAGTTTCGTTGTAAAATAAATTGCTCGGCAGAGTAAAGGCGATTCAAGGCAAGTCACATTATGAAACTGTGCAATTTCTTTAATTTTGAAAGCAACTTGATCGCCACCTTTTGCAATTACTTTAGGTGCCGCGTTAGAGTTAACCGCATAGCTTAGTGCAACTGCAAAGTGATCAGGATTGGTGATGACCACATCAGCCTTTGGCACTTCAGCCATCATACGACGTTGCGACAGCTCTCTTTGCAGCTGTTTGACCTTTTGTTTTACTTCAGGTTTACCCTCTGAATCTTTATACTCTTCTTTAACTTCTTGTTTTGTCATTTTGAGTTTGTTAGCATTTTGTATAATTTGAAATGGAACATCAATAGCTGCAATTAAACTAGTTGAGGCCACCAATATCATAAAGCCCGCAATTAATTGCTCCAATGCCTGAATCATGGAATCATTCACACCCATAATTGACAGATCCAGATAATGAGGCCAATTGACTAGAATCCACAGTCCCCCAGCTCCACCAATAATTGTAAATTTAGCTAAAGCTTTGGCTAACTCCATAAGCCCGTTGACAGAAAATATTCGTTTCATTCCTGCAATCGGATTCATTTTAGAAAAAGACGGACTCATGGACTTAAAAGACACATTCCAGCCCCCAACTAAAATAGCTGCAGCCAATGCACTGGCACTTAAAGCAGCCATAAAAGTAATAATAACCGGCGCAAGTTCGCGAATTGCATTGAGCAGTGTCAGGGGCATTTGTTTTGGGTCTTGCATCATTTGCTGAGTAAACCCAAAGTTGACAAAGGCCACCTTTACAACTGTTTCCAGTAAATATGGTCCTGTATACAATGCGGCCAAACCGGCTAACAAAAGCACCATAACTGCAGAAAACTCTTTAGAACGAGCCACTTGACCTTTTTCTTTGGCTTGTTTTTTCTTTTTCTCTGTGGGGTCTTCGGTGCGTTCTTGACCAGTATCTTCAGCCATGCACCCTCCTTACTCTGATAGCCAGAGAATCTTACACATAAGCCACAAGCAATTATTCTGGTTGCTTAACACAACTTGTGAAACTTTCACTACAACATGATTTCACGCATATAATTTAATGATTCAAGTGTAAATTGATTAAAATGAGGTAATATTCGAGGTAAAGTGACCATAACTAACACAATGCCGCAAAGCACTATAAAAGCAAAACCAAACGAAAACACATTAAACTGCGGGGATAATCGGGAAATAACCCCAAAGGTAATATTTAACAAAAGTAATGCAACCACAATGGGTAAAGCAATTAATAATCCAGAGGCAAACATCCAGCTGCCTAAATTAACAACTTGCATTAATGCATCTACTGGCCAATTATTTACACCCACCGGAAATGATTCAAAAGTTTGTGTTAAAATTTGAATCACACTGAGGTGGGCGTTACTTGAAAAAAAGAATATATTCGCCATAAGCAAGTAGAGCTGAGAAATTGCAGCCACGCTCACACCATTAACTGGATCCATAAGCTGAGCGAAACCCAAGCCGGATTGCATAGCAATTGTTTGACCACCGATTACTAATAATTGAAACAAAAATTGGATAATAAATCCAAGCAACAAACCAATAAGAATTTCTTTTATAGCTGCTAATATCCAACTCATGGTCATTGGTTGATATACTATGATTTCTGAGATTTGCGGCATAATAGCAACTGTTACCGCGATTGATAAAATTAAGCGTACCCGTTGAGTTATTAGCTGTGTGCCAATAATTGGGATCACCATAAAAAAGCTACTCACACGGATAAACGGAAAAAAAATTTCGTTTATTCGTTGTGTGTAATCAGGGATTAACGCAGCATCCATCTAATATATGCTGTACATTTTATATATAGTATTCATATTCTATCCGTTTAATGTATATATTTGTGGATATCAATAATAAGTGTGCGGGTAAAATCACTTATAATGCCTCCAAGCCAAGGCCCAGCAATAATTAAGGCTAAAAAGGTAACGAGCAAACGAGGTAAAAAACTTAAAGTTTGCTCACTAATCTGCGTGGCCGCTTGAAACATAGCAATGATTACCCCTACAATTAAGCTTGGTAAAATAATAACCACTACCATAGAAGCACTAATGTAAATCGCTTCTCGGAAAAGATCCGATACATCTTGTACCATGGGGTATTCTCCTTAGAATAAATTAAATTATATTGGCCTAAAACTAGTTGCTAGCGAGCCAATAATAAGTGCCCACCCATCCACAAAAACAAATAACATAATTTTGAAGGGTAAAGAAACAATTAAGGGTGATAACATCATCATTCCCATAGCCATCAACACACTTGCTACCACCAAATCAATAATTAAGAATGGCACAAACAACAAAAAACCAATTTGAAACGCAGTTTTTAATTCGCTCACTATAAAGGCCGGCATCAGCACTGTGAAAGGGGTTTCCTCGCGAGTAATTTTGCCATTTTTATTACTCATCGCTAAAAATAAATTAAGGTCATCCTCGCGAGTTTGCGCCATCATAAATGCTTTAAACGGTTCACTAGCTGCTGTAAAAGCTTCTGTTGTAGTCATTTGATCTTGAATATAAGGCTGAATGGCGTTTTCGTTGACTCGCTCAAATACAGGCGTCATTACAAATGCCGTAACAAATAGCGCCATACCCAACATAATTTGATTCGAGGGCGTTTGTTGGAGACCTAAAGCTTGACGTAATATTGAAAATACAATCAATATACGGGTAAATGATGTCATACTTAATAGTAATGCTGGTAGGAAAGTGAGCGAAGTCATCAGTATCAAAATTTGAATTGATACTGAATAATCTTGTCCACCATTTTCATTTTGCACTGAAGTTAATACTGGCAAAGATAAACTGCTCAAATCAGCACTATACACTTGCGGCGGAATTAAAAACACACCAACACCAATCAAGCTGATGCTCAAGTATTTAAAAATTAATATAATTTTTCTTCCTTTTTGCGTTGTCATCCATTGATCTAGCATGAAGGTTGAATCTCTTAGTATGTGATAATTTGGCTGTGCATACTTCTTCACAGAACTTAAAGGGCTATTAACCTTGTCAGACAAGTGATCTGTCTCAAAAGCTGATGAACTTCATTGTATTTCACGCTTTCTCAACAGATTACTTGTCTGAGGACCTATTTACCTTGTCAGACAAGTGATCTGTCTCAAAAGCTGATGAACTTCATTGTATTTCACGCTTTCTCAACAGATTACTTGTCTGAGTACCTAGCGAAACTCGATTGATGAGTCTTGTTAGGTTTTTTTATTATTTTTAGATTTAAAGTCATTAATAATCTTAGAAAATGCTGAAGCAGATTCTTCCGAGTCTTGATCATGAGTTTTAGCAATCGATTCTTCGTCAGATTCAATATCATACAGGCCGTCAAACACATGAACTGGTTGTATAGAGTGCTGGGTGACTCCCACGAGTATCTGCTTACCTTTAACTTCTAATAATACTATTTTTTCTTTAGCCCCTACAGAATATATGCTTTTACAGCGAATAAACTCATTACCGCCAATTGCCTTTAGTCGTCCTGATTTTTTGAGCCAATTAGCTAACCACCAAAAGATACCAAGAATAATCAACAAGTAGAAAATAGTTTTTATTCCTTCTTGCATCATAGAAGAGCCGTCTAGCACTTCCTTTTTTTCGTTGGTAGCTTCGCCAAAAGCGGTCATATTTTTATTGGTCGACATTTGAGGGGGATTGGAATCAAAAGCTTTTGGTGGCTGTGAAGCTGAATTATCCGGTTCGTTGCTTTCTTCCCCAGTCTCATTGACCTCTGTTAAGTCTTCTGTTGCTGACATATCTGATGTATCTTCAAGGCTTTCTTCAGCCTCGAGAGCATCGGCATCGTTCGGCGTATTTGCAACCTCATCACTATCTGAATCACTAGCACTCATATTAGCTGTAGAAGGTTGAACTGGGCTAGTAGTTGTTGTGCCAGAACTTTCGGCTGCTACTGGCTTGACAGTTTCATCTGAAGATTCTGTATCTGAATTTGGCATCTCATCATCAGATTCACTGATTTCATCGTTACTGGTATTGGTAGATTCAGGTCTAATCTGAGTTTTTACTGCTGTTTGCTTTTCAGTTTGACTCACATCTTGACTCACATCTTGACTTTCATTTTGATTGTCATTTTGATTTGCCACTTCAGCATGAGCAAAACCCATACATGTCAAGCCTATACATATGATTGCCAGCGAAAAGCGATTTTTAATCATCATATAAATGGTCCCTCAATGAATTGTCAGCAATCTTGGAGTCAACTTAACTCGAATTTGATTGCTTAAAATCTTCAGAAAAGTACTCTGTCGAGAAAGTGTGAAATACAATTGTGTTCATCAGCTTTTGAGACAGATTACTTGTTTGAAAATGTAAAGTAGTATTAATTTATCGAACAATTCATTCTCTCATAATAAAAACTTATCGGGCATATTCTAAGCCAGTTTTTTAATTCGCTCACTCGGGCTAATAATATCGGTCAGCCGAATACCAAATTTTTCATTGACCACCACAACTTCGCCATGGGCAATCAAGGTGCCATTAACTAAAACATCTAAGGCTTCTCCAGCAATTCTATCAAGTTCAACCACCGAGCCTTGATTAAGTTGTAATAAATTGCGAATACTTATGTTAGTTGAGCCCACATCCATGGATAAAGTCACCGGAATATCCAAAATTACATCAATATTGGGGCCATTTTCATTACTAATAGCAGTATCGGTGAGTGGCTCAAGTTTTGCTTGTTGCACCTCGGCCATAAATTCTTCTGGAGATAAACCACCAGCTACTTGTTCTGGCTCGTCTTTTTCTTTAAGCGCCGCTGACCATTCATCTTCGGCGGTATCATCTTGCTGTTGATCTGGATTATTATCCTTCGGTTCTTCGTCACTCATTTTTTACCCTCTTCATCTGCAGAATTCATTTGTGGTCGAGCTACTTTAATTTCTTCTTCAATTTTGACACCGTATTTTCCACGATGAGTCCCAAGCTTACCTTTATATATAGGAATACCTTCTGCCATAATAGTGACGTGCTCAGGCATATCCACCATAATAATTTCACCCGCTTTCAGATTAGTCAATTTACGCAGCGTTAATTTATGCTTAAGTAGTCTGGCTTGTAAATTAATACCGGCTTGCATAACATCTTCTTTCATAGCATTGGTCCAGCGATCGTCCTTATCATCACGCTCGCTTTGGACACCGGCATCAAGCACTTCACGAATAGGCTCCAACATAGAATAGGGAATTGTTAAGTGAATATCACCGCCGCCGCCGTCAAGCTCAATATGAAAACTACTGACTACCACAACCTCACTGGGACTAACGATGTTGGCTAAAGATGGGTTAACTTCAGAACCTATATACTCAAAATTAATAGGATGAACTGGTGCCCATGATTCTTCCATATCTTCAAAGGCTTTTTCTAAAACAATCTGCACAACTCTATTTTCAGTAGGTGTAAACTCTCTACCCTCTATTTTGGCGTGACGACCCTCGCCACCAAAAAAATTATCAACTAACTTAAACACTAACTTAGCATCGAATATAAACAGAGCCGTACCTCTTAAAGGTCGCATGCGAATTAAATTTAAACTTGTGGGCACTTGTAAACTATAAAGATACTCACTAAATTTTAAAATTTGTACCCCACCTACGGCAACATCGGCGGTTTTGCGTAAAAAAGAAAACAAACTGATACGAGTATAACGAGCAAAACGTTCATTAATCATTTCAAGCGTTGGCATACGCCCACGAACGATTCTGTCTTGTGAGCTTAAGTCATAGGGCGCTACCCCATCAGGCGCTACATCGGTTTCGGTTTCAACCTCGCCATCGCCGACACCATGTAATAAAGCATCGATTTCGTCTTGAGAAAGTAAATCTTGAACTGACATTTAAATGACTGGCCCTAATAAAATTGCTAATTAAATTGATAATAGTAAAGTTATGTTTAAGTATGACGGTGTTATCTTGTGGAATAATTTATATTTCGTAATGACGCAATACTGCACTTTATTGTAAAACAAAACTTGTAAAATAGACTTTTTCAAGCGTTGGATCACCAAGCTCCTCCATTAACGAAGATTGTAGACTGTCTAATACAGTAATTTTGAGATTTTCTTTGCCGTCAGGCGTTTTGAGTTCGTCAAAGTCTTGCTGGCTAATCACTTCTGAAATAATACTTTTAATTAAAGGGGCATGGTTTTCAAGCTTTGCCATAAGCATTGGGTCTCGCCCCATTAGTGAAATCTCAACTTGTAAAAACCGTGTTGTGCCCTTGATATTGGCAAAATTAACCACAAAAGAAGGTCTAATCGGCATATAAATCGCCGATTTCTGTACATCTTCCACTGCTGCCGGGGTATCATCGGCTGCTTGATCATCTGACCCGCGCAACAAAAAATAAGCAGCTCCGACGCTAATTAATAGCAATACAACCACCGCAATAATGATAATCATCATTTTGGGGCTCCCTTTGGTGGCTGCAGCATCTTTATCTGTATCTGTTTCTAGCGGAAGATCTTGATCTGCCATTATTCTGCTCCATAGGAAAGTGTGATCTACTCTAAATTATTGTGCCATTGAGAACTTACAGCTATAGCTTGTCAGATCTATAGGTTGGTTTAATAAGTCTACTTAAGACAAATTGCCCAATGAGTTTATTTAAATATAGCAATCAATGAGACCTTTGCCTGAAATATGAGCATTAATTAACGGATCTGCAGCTGAAACCTCTTCATCTTCGCCAAAATCTTGTGTCATCGACTGATTTGATTGCTTAGAATGACTCTGCTGCTGACCTTGAGTTTGAGGATCGACAAATTGGAAGCCTTCAGCGCCCATCATATCTTTGAGACGGTCGAAGTTTTGCTCCAACAATTCTCGCACCTGGGGTGATGCACTCGTAAAAACAACCTGTGCTTGATCGTTTTTGATATTTAAGGACACTTTTAAAGGCCCAAGATCAGGAGGATCTAAACGAATTTCTGCACTTTGTTGGTCAGCATTAGCCATCCAGGTAATACGTTCAAAGACTTTATTACTCCAATCCGGGTGAGCTACCGGACGAGCAATGCTCAGTTGTACAGCTTGTTCTTTGCCAGCAAGCAAAGAATTTGCAGCTATTGGTGAGTTTGAACCAGTATGATTGAGTGAGTTAATCGATTTTGATTGAGCATCAAATAAACTTTCACGACTTTTTGCGTCAAGTAATGGCTCATCTAACAAAGCTTGTGTAAGCGCGCGTTCAGTGGTTAATTGATCTGTGGATGAATCCGAGTTTAAGCGAGAATTATTATTCATTAACGTGTCTTGCAGTACTTTTTTTGCAGGCTTCAATTGTTGACTAATATCCTCAAGGCTTTGTCCGGCAAGTTCTTGCTCAACTTTGACATCACCTGTTACAGAATTTAAGCCAAGTTTTACTGGGTTTAAAGCATTTGCCTGAGGGTTGGTGATATTCAATACATCATCGGTTGGCAATGGGTTTTGTTCAGCATCTGCAATTATATCTGTGGTCTGCTCACCTTTAAATTCTGCTGTTTGCTCTTGGGCTAATTGAGTATCATTCACTGTCAATTGATCTACCGCAAGCTCTGCCTGACCCTCTTCGCCAAGTGGTTGTGCAGTTTTTGTTGCTAAAACCTCAGTTTTTAAATCCCCAGTTTCTGAACCTTCAGTCTTTAAGCGCTTAATTTCAGCAGCCTTACCCTCCCGCCCTGCAAGTGTTACTTGAGTTGGTAATTTGTCTTGACTTAATTGCTCTGAATTGATGGCAGCCAATTGAGGATCAATAACCTCTTGGCTTTTAATGTCTTGGTCAGTAGAATTCTCAGCTGGCTGATCATTTGGTACAGCTTCATCTGTAAGCTTGAGTTCTGAACTTAAATCTTTGGTTTGGTCTGTAGTAGCTCCATCCACTACTTCGCTTATATTCTCTTGAGCAATTAAAGCTGCTGTCTTGGAGTTGGACTTGTGGGCTAAGTCTTTTTGGATGATGCCATTAATCTTTTCATGTGTTTCTGTTTGCGCTACTTGTTGCGATTCATTGGTATCGGTTTGAGTGCTAGGCTTTTCAGCAGAATTTTTGGCTTCAGTATTTGAAGCTTGTTTAGAATCTGTGGCTTTATTTTGCACACCCTCATTTTGTGAAGTTTCATTTTGAGATTTAGACTGTACCGCTTCTGGTGTATCTTGAGCTGATTGACGTCGAGCCAGTTTTTGTTGTTCGGAGCTCATAATACCTTCAAAATCTGATCCCTTGTTAGAAGAGTCAAAAGCTGAAGCAGAACCTTTGGAGCCGCTAATATCAACTTGTACTTGCATATATATTCCTTAACCATCAACGGTGAACTTAAGACAAGACTGTCTCAATTCCGATCAATCCAATAATTAAATATAAGAATTCAATGGGTATCAAGCAATAGTTATGCCAGTAGCAATAGAATTTAGAATAAACCCTTTATAAGAGTTTTAGGAGGTAATAAAGTTGAGCTAATAGCTCATTCATATTGGGAAAGCTTCCGACTAGGTTGCTTGACTTTTCTCATCTGACGCCAAAATGTATCATCCTTGATCAACTTTGGCTTAATCCACATCCATGTGGATTCAGATTTAAAAAGTCAAGCAACCTAGTCGTAAGGTCACCAAATTGGCTTTACATTGAGCCAATGCTCACCGATTAGCCAGTTTTATGCAGCAAGCCAATCACTTGATTGGCTTGGAATTGAACCGCATCGACTAAATCACCCAGCTGGGCTAAGTCTTCACGCTTGGAATATTCTTCTAAATCATGGCACGCATTAAATAAACAGTGCGCGCCTAAATTACTCGAGCTGCCTTTCAAGCTATGGGATTCTTGCTTTAGAATACTGACATCATTATTGACTAATGCAGCATGCATTTTAGCTAATCGATTGGTGGTATCTTCGCAAAATGTTTGTAAAAATAATTGGTAATCCTCACCAAGAATTTCTTGTAATTCAATTAAAACAGACTCACTAAGAACAACTGACATTGACTTCCTCACCCATTAAACATAATCTTACGGTTTAATTCAACTAACCTTTAAAATCCCACCAAAATTCTGCTTCTACAGCATTACCATTGCCAAAATATTCAAAACGTTCGCACAAACTAAGTAATAAAGGAATCCCCCGACCACAATAGCCATTTTTACCACTCAAACGCTCTTGAAACTGAGCATAATCAAAGCCTGGACCTGTATCTTCTACTCGTACCACCAAGGCGCCGCCGTCTGCACGAGGTGTATGGCGAAAACAAAAGCGAACATATCCCTTAAAATCTTCATTGAGACGGGCTTCACGCTGTCGATAATATTCGGCAAAACCTTCAGAAGATACTTTTAATTGTGAATCAATGCCAAGTACACCGTGCTCCAAGGCATTGGAATACAGCTCGGCTAAAATAGTATAGAGTTTACTTGAATGACTCCTCAGCCCAGGCACTTCCATTAAAATATGAGTCAGCAAAGGCAGCGGATTAAAGGTTCTTAAAGTAATTGGATTAAGGGTATAATTTAATTCCCAGTCCATAGCACCAACGCTTGCACGGGCTACAGCTTCGCTTTTCTTTTCATCAAAATAAGAGTCAAAAGTGGCTTGTTCTACCATGGTCACTTCGACAAAAGTATGGTCATCATCCTGCGCTTGGTGATTAGTAAATATATCTACAGCATCTAATACTTCTTGAAAAAGCTGCTCTGGTGCTTGATTGGCTTCAAATACTGTATTTAATGCATGGTCACCAAACATTTGCTGATCCACATTATTTGCCTCATGAATACCATCTGACCATAGATATAAACGATCGCCCACTTCCATCTCAAATATTTGTACATCACTGCGAAATTTTTGGGGTGAAAGTACACCTAATGGTAAATGTTTAGCTTCAATTTCCACTAAACCGTGTAACTGACTTTTCAAAAATAAATTAGGTAAACCACCAGACCATACTTGAATGAGTTTGCGATCCATGGCGAAGTCAACCATGGCTACACAACAAAATACTCCTACAGGTAAGATCAAGGATAATTTTGTATTAATTTCAGCTAAAATTTCTTGGAGTGAAAAGCCTTTGTTAGTCATGCCATAAAATATTTCCGCCGCCGGCATAGCACCTATTGCAGCTGGCAAGCCATGACCTGTAAAATCGCCAATTAAAACAAACATACCACCATCGGGTTTACGCGAAGCTAATACCATATCCCCATTAAATACAGCCATTGGCGATAAATGGCACTTAACATTTGGTGAATTAACACAGCCAGGATGAGCAATATTATCAAAAACTCGTTTCGCAACTTCTTGCTCACGAACTAACTGTTTGTGGTGCTTAACTAAAATATCGCGCTGCTCTTGTACGGTCACTTGTAAACTTCTTAATCGACCTAATGCGCGGATTTTAGCATCTAAAATAATACGATTATATGGTTTACTTAAAAAATCAGTACCGCCAACATCCAAGCATTTAGCTAAAGATTCTGGGTCTTTCAAAGAAGTTAAAAAAATAATGGGAATAAGGTCTTCGCCCGACAATGAGCGTATAGCTTGGGCCGCTTCAAAGCCATCCATTTCAGGCATTAAAGCGTCCATTAAAACAATATCAGGTCGTTCTTTGGCAAATAAAGTGACTGCTTGTGAGCCATTACTCGCCTCATACACAGCATGACCAGCATTTCGAATAATAGTGGATAAAAGGAATCTATCCGAACTATTATCATCAGCGACCAATACCCGAAAAGAGACATCTTCCATAGATTACTCAACACATGCTTGGATCAAAATAATATACAACACTCTAAAACGACCTTTTCAATCGCAATTACCTGTTCAATGATAATTACGTATAAAATACAATATATTATTTAATAGAAAAAAGTTGTTCAAAATTTGAAATATTTAAAATCTTTTTAACATCCGTATTGCAGTTGACAATCTCAATTTCAGAGTTATCTCCTCCCGCATGGTCTCTTAAAAGTAACAACATACCAAGCGCAGATGAGTCAAGATAGGTCGTTTCACTCATATCCACAACATAACCCTCAGGTTTTTGGGCATTTTTCTCATATGCATCCCGAAACTCTTGATGAGCACTAAAATCAAACCTGCCTTGAATTCGAATGGTTAACTTTTGATCCCCACCAGCATCATTTGCCCAAATAGCCATTTAGCACATCCTCTATTATCAAAGTATCCAACTTAAGTCTTTTCTTAAGTGTTCTTAATAATTGTAGCCTTTAAAACTCTAGCTAGCCTTAGAAGTTACATAAATTGATCAGCCATGACGAATACATTTGATCGATACAAGACATTCAGATCAGCGGTTAAGTGGCTCAGTTCTTCTCTAAACTCATCATCAACTAAACCTAAAGCTTCAATTAATTGAAGCTTTAATAGTACCACTACAATAATTTTATGCAGCTCGGCAACTATATCTGCAATATGTCGTGGTGTTTGTAGAGATTCAAGTTCATAGCGAGCTAAGCCTTGTAACTGACCGATGAGTTGATCAACGCTCGATCGAGTTTCAAGCGCCACACTGACATCTGAAACCACCATGGAATCTATCATGCCCTTGGTGACTTCAACTGAATTACGTGCCTTAGTCATCTCCTTTTCAATATCTTTACCAAAGCTTTGCGAATGTTGTGATAATCTTTTAACCTCTTCAGCCATATAGGCATAACTTTTACCAACTTGACCAGATTGGGCAGCTTCAATTGCGGCATTTAAAGCCAACAAACCAGTTTGATCAGAAATATGCCGAAGACCATCGACTAAACCAAAAATAGAATCTATTTGGCTGAGCATATTTTCCGTACGGCTCACTGCATCATGTCCTTGATGACTAGCACTTAAAATAAGATGTACATAATTTTTAAACGCATGCTCAACTTCTACAATAAATTGCTCAATACTGGTGCGCTTTAATTGCTGCTCATGAACCACCATAAACTCTTGTAAATTCTTGATTATTGATTCAAATTTTTGTTCTTGCTCTGGACTGTCTTTGATTTGTTGATTAAATGTAGAAAATGCATCTAGTTGATCAATATTAGAAAATTGTTCAATGATAAGCTGAATTTCACCCCGTTGTTTTAATGGTGAATAGACTTCATACGCAGGCTCGCCATCAAGTTCTACTTCGGTAAAATAGTTATTTGACATTTTTGGGGCCTCTTGCTTGCTTGATATTTCTGGCTCATCCTTATTTTTATTGCATAAAGTTGAATGGGGTAGGTAATATTTTGTATATAAGACACCTAATACAACCACGCCAATAATTACAAACACATAAAAAGTCATGAAATTTCCTTGAGCTACTGAGATAATGTGAGTAAAACTAATAATAATGGATTAAATCATAGGGTGAATAGTGCAAAATTAATTAAAAGTCCTGATCCGGTTGGCCCATATTTTGCGCTAATTCATCTTGATTTTTTTGTTCGTTACGATTCATCTTAATATTAGCCTCGTCTATGGCCGAAGTTTCTAAAAGTGTATAAGATTCTTTTTTTTGATACAAAAGTGTCATATGCTCACGCAGCTTTTCCAGTTGGGTTTCACCTTGAACTAAAATACTTTTTTGTTGATCTATAGCTGTACGCAGGGAATCTACAAATTCTCGCTGAGCACTGAGTTGATGGCCTTGCAGCGAAGCATTGACATGTTGTCCAGTATCGCTGGCTTCAATAAAATACTGACACAAGCCATCATAGTCAGCCTGAATTTGGCTTAGTTTATTTTCATATTCCACCATTTGCAGCCGAAATTGATCCATATCAGCTGATACCAGATCACTTAATCGTCGCCATCTGTGGCTGGCTGCGTTTTTCATAGGCTAGCTTTCACGTGAGTTGGGCCTGGTGCATGAGTTGTTCTAGAGTTTTCACCGACTGGGTAATTTCACTTTTTTCATGCATGGTTTGGGTTAAGTAATCACGCATAGGCTCTCGCAATTGAATTGCTTTATCCAATTCTGTATCAGTACCAGATTTATAGGCACCAATACGAATCAAATCGCCATTACGCTGGTAACTACTGGTAAGGCGTTTAAAATGTTGCGCCGCTTTTAATTGCGAGTCACTCACAATTGCCGACATCACTCGAGAGATGGACGATTCAATATCAATCGCAGGATAAATACCTTGTTCCGCAATTCGTCGATTCAATACAATATGACCATCTAAAATTGCCCGAGCCGCGTCAGCTATTGGCTCTTGCACATCATCACCTTCCACTAACACAGTATAAATAGCAGTAATTGAGCCACCACCAGCAAAGCCATTACCTGCCCTTTCCACCAGAGCGGGCAGCCGAGCAAAAACCGATGGAGTATAGCCTTTAGTTGCAGGTGGCTCGCCAGCAGCTAAAGAAATTTCTCGTTGAGCTTGCGCGTAACGTGTGAGTGAGTCCATTAATAATAAAACATTCTTGCCTTGGTCACGAAAATGTTCAGCAACCCGAGTGGCCGTTTCAGCGCCATAAAGGCGTAGCATAGCCGTATCATCAGCTGGCGCTACCACAACAACCGCTTTTTTTAAGCCTTCAGGCCCAAGAATTTCTTCAATAAATTCTTTAACTTCACGGCCCCGCTCCCCAATTAAACCGACTACAATAACGTCGGCTGCAGTACCTCGCGCCATCATACCAAGTAATACACTTTTCCCCACACCACTACCGGCAAATAACCCGATCCGTTGGCCAACACCTATGGTTAGTAAACTATTAATACTACGAACACCCACATCTAGGGGTAATCGAATTGGTTGACGTAATAACGGATTAATTTTTTTAAAAACTAAAGCTTGGTATTCAATATTGTGCAATGGTCCAAGACCATCTAAAACTTCACCAATACCATTTATTACCCGTCCAATGAGCCCATCACCTAAAGGTAAAGCCAAGCCACTGCCTAATGGAGTGACGCGAGCGCCAATGACAAAACCAATACGGGCTTCTAATGCAGTTAATAATAATCGATCTTCACGAAATCCGACCACTTCAGCTTTAATTGTTTCACCGTTTTCAGTTTCTATTTGGCATAAACTGCCAAGTGGGCTCCGACATCCTTGCGCTTCTAATAACATCCCCACAGATTTAACTAAGCGCCCAGATACTTTTGGTTGATGACGCTTAGGTATTGTATTATGCAGCTGTCGAATGCCGTCCATAAGTTCTTGCATAAAGGTATTCCAGTGAATAAATGAACAATTATTATGTTGATTTATTCTTTGATTGATTCCAAGTAATTATCAAGCATTGCTTGAGTATTAATATTCACCTGCGAATGGCCAGTTTCGACTAAAACATTACCCACAGACAGTTTAGCGTTATATTCAACTCTAAAACCTGCAGGGTGTAGCTGGTCTTTAATTGCTGCGGCTAAAGTTGTTTGATGGGCTGGATTCGCGTGAATAACTAATTCATATTCGCTGGGCAACAATTGGGTTACTGCATTTTGTACCAGATGATCAATTAAATGATCATCTTTTAATTCATGCTCTAAAAAAGTGCGGCTCACTTCGACTACGAGTTGCCTTATTTCTTGAATTAAATCTTGCTTCATATCATGATAAGGCTGTTGAAATGCTTGAAACAATTGAGTAATTTGCGCAATTTCAATATTGACTTGTTGTTGCATTTCTTGCCGTGCGAGTTTTAAGCCTTCTTCATAGCCTTGCTTTTGACCTTGTTGAAAGCCCTCCTCCTCAGCAGCAGAATGCATTGCCTCTAAGTCAGCAGCAGTTACTCGGTGAGATTGATCAATATGGAAGCCAGCTCGTTCCGTCAAATCATTTCCTCGCCGCCTTTACTGCCCAAGACTATTTCTCCGGCATCGGCCATACGTCTTGCAATTGATAAGATTTCTTTTTGCGCCGCTTCGACATCGCTTACTTTGGCAGGTCCACTAGCTTCAAGATCATCTTTTAATAAATCTGCAGCCCGTTTTGACATATTACCAAATATTTTATCTTTGACGCTTTCATCGGCACCTTTTAATGCCAGAATAAGTACTTCAGAAGAAATTTCACGCATGAGTGCTTGAATCCCCCGATCGTCTACCTCAGCTAAATTATCAAACACAAACATTAAATCTTGGATTTCTTGCGCTAAATCTTCGTCCACTTCACGTAATGATTCAATTAATTGACTTTCAGAGGAAGTATCCAAGAAATTCATAATATTGGCTGTACACTTTATACCGCCGAGTGTGGCTGAAGCCGTATTATTTGAAGTTGAAGCAAACTGCTTTTCAAGTATATCGTTTAATTCTTGCAAAGCTTGCGGTTGGACTGATTCAATTGATGAGACCCGCAAAATAATATCTAACCGAGTACGATCATCTAAATAACTTAAAACCTCAGCCGCTTGATCAGCATCAAGATAGGCAATCACAATTGCTTGAATTTGAGGGTGTTCGAAACGAATCAAATCCGACACAGCTCGTGCGTTCATCCATTTTAAAGTATCTAAACCAGAGGTATTGCCACCCATCAGAATACGATCAGCTAAACCACTGGCTTTTTCTTCACCTAAAGCCGAGACCAACATATTGCGAATATAACTATCCGACCCTACGCCTAGACTTGTTTGGCCTTGCACCATTTCAAAAAAATCATTGAGCACAATCTCAACTTGATCACGGGTAATATTCTTTAAATTAACCATGGCCGAACCAATTCGCTGTACTTCTTTAGGCCCTAAATGTTTTAAGACCTCAGCGGCGTCTTCTTCACCAAGTGACAATAATAGTACTGCTGCACGATCCGTTGGATCATCAAACCCAGCTTTTGCTTCTGCCATTATTTATCCTGTTTTGTCTTCATTTACCGCAACCCATAAAAGCTAAAAGAAAGTTTATTGACCTTCTCTAACTATAGATCCTCAGAAAAGTAATCTGTCGAAAAAGTGTGAAATACAATGAAGTTCATCAGCTTTTGAGACAGATGACTTTTCTGAAAATGTAGAGTATTACCCAGCATTCAACCAAGTTTTAACCACTTGTGATACGCGCCTTGGATCATCAGCCACCATACCTTTAATTGCATTCAGCTGCGATTCGTAGCTTTGATCCGGCCCAGGTAGTAGGCTTTCTGGACCGCCAGTTAAAGTGATCTCATCAAGCTCAGGCTCGGGTGCTAATTCCATTTCATCCGGTAAATCGAAAGTACTTTCAGATTCAGCTACGCTGGCTAAACGATTCAGTAGCGGGCGAATAAAGCCAAATAATAAGATGATGACCACCAACACACCTACACCTTTGGTCGCCAAATCAATCACCATGGGGTTTTCCCATAAAGGGACTTCTTCAACCTCATAAACTTCTTCAATACTTCTATAAAAAGGTTGATTCACCACATTAACCGTATCACCACGAGCCGGAGAAAAGCCTATTGCGTCTTTAATTAATGAAGTAATACGAGTGACTTCTGCCTCGGGTAAAGCTTGATATTCACTGACAGCATCAGCACCTGTACCACTTCTTATTTGTCGATCATCAATAACCACAGCGACGTTAATTCGTTCAACTTCACCCACTTGATGCCTGGTGTGACTGATGGTTCGATCTAATTCAAAATTTCGCGCAGCTTGGCTGCGTTCGTTTTTTCGACCGACATTTTGCTCAGCATTAGCAGCTTCGGCATTGGCTTGTTCAGGCGCTGTACCCGCTGCCGGTGGTTGATTGCTTAGTGCTCCAGGTACGCCGCCTACCTGCTCACCTTGCTTGGTAATTTCTTTTACTGTACGCTCGCTGCGTAAAGCTGGTAAATCGGGGTTATAGCGTTCTTCTGCCTGCTCGACTACCGTGAAATCTATGGCAGCTGTCACCTGACTTCTAAAATTATCTTGACCAACGATTGGCACTAAAATATCAGAAATTCTTTTGATAACGCCTTTTTCGTAGCTGCGGGTATATTCAAGCTGGCGACCGGCGCGGACAAAATCTTCATTTGATTCATCTTCAGAAAGTAACATGCCTTTACTATCGACTACAGAAACATCTTTGGCTCGCATTTCCGGAATACTTGAACTGACTAATTGTTGAATAGCAGCCACATGTTGAGGCTCTAAACGGCGGCCAGAATATAATTCGACAAATACAGATGCAGTTGGGTTGCGACTTTCATTAAGAAATATGGCAGGTTTTGGAATGGCTAAATGCACCCGAGCACCACGAACAGCACTCATATTCATCACAGTTTTACCCAGTTCACCTTCAAGAGATCGATGATATTTGGCTTTTTCCATAAATTGGCTGGTGCCAAATTTTTGTTGTTTATCTAAAAGCTCATAACCTTGCATATCACCAGTTGTATAACCAGCTGAAGCAAGCTTAAGCCGTGCATCGTGAATACGATCGGCCTCTACCATGATAATACCGCTATTGGTATCCACTTGGAATTGAATTTCTTCTTGTTGTAAAATGTCAATCATTTGACTAGCGTCGGCATTACTTATGTTAGCTTGCAAGGGTCTATAATTAGGCTCTTGTGACCAAAGCACAACGCCAAAACCCAAGGCAACGCTAGCAGCCAGCCCTATCATTATGCCGATCTGACGTACAATCGAAAGGTTGCTTAACCCTTCCATTATTGCACTACTTCCCGTCATCTCAACTGTGGCCATTCTTGAACCCTTTTGTTACTGCTACTACGATTAAACTTTTAATTCAATGTGATTCATTATTTTAGGCTTAAAAATATGAGATACAATAAGCTTATACAGGCATATTCATCACTTCTTTATACGCATCGATTAACTTATTTCTAACTTGCACCATAGCTTCAAATCCAACTGATGCTTTTTGCGATGCAATAGTCACCTGCTCTAAAGAAACGCTTGGATCACCTAACTCAAAGGAAGTTTTTAAGCTTTTAGAAGTTTGCATATCTTCATTGACACCGCCCACAGCCGCCGCTAAAGTATCCTGGAAGGATTCAACATTACCTTTAGACGAATCTATATGACTCTCAAAGCCGTTGGTGTCGAGCTTGTCGCGCAGTTGACGTATATTACCTAAAATATTTTGTATATCTGAAGGCATCTGCCCTATTGGTTGTATCATGTGCAATTCTCCTTACTACAAATCAGTGTTTACAATGTTTGAGATGCTTTTTAGTCTGAGCTTGGGGTAATTTTTCCCCCTAATCCAAAAATTCTTTTATCAATTAACTTATTATTCGTAATTAACCTACTGTGCTCAAGCAACATGCAGTCTCAAGCAACATGCTTGTCTCAATTAACATGCTTGTCTCAATTAACATGCTTTAAAATTAAATTAATCTTTTTTCATTTTGGCTATTTTGTAGCGCAAAGTTCTAGGGCTAATTTGCAGGTGCTCAGCTGTTTGCTTACGATTACCATTAAATTTCTCTAAAGCAGCAAGAATAATCTTAAATTCATGGGTTCGTAAATCTTCGCCTAAAGGATCACCTGAAAATAAATTATTGTCACCCTGCTCTGGATCTATTGCAGAGTCTGTGCCAACATTTGAATAATTATTTTTTGAATGTGGAATTTGGCGTTTAGCAGTGGTAGGCACCACACGAAAAACCGGCTTTGTATTAATTGCTTGCAAGTCGCTGGATGATTCCAAAGTACTTGCATAGGATTTAATCTGATGATCATCTGCGGTAATTAATAAGTCTGTGGCTTGTATAACTTCACCTTGGCAAAGCACTAAAGCTCTTTGCATGACGTTATCCAGCTCACGTACATTACCTGGCCAAGTATGTTCGAGTAACTTGTCCTGTGCTTGTGGTGAGAGCAATGGTTGGCTGGCTGTTGCTCTATTGTTAGCCTCCTGAACGCCTTTGAGGCTTGCATGTTGTAATCCTAAATGCCTAGTGAGTAAAAATTGCGCTAATGGAATAATATCTCCCTGACGCTCGCGTAATGGCATCCAATGCAATGGAAATACGTTTAAACGATAAAATAAATCTTCACGAAAACGTTTTTCCGCCACCTCTGTCAATAAATCTCGGTTGGTAGTCGACAATATTCTGACGTTAACCCGAATAGGTTGTTTACCACCAATGCGTTCAACTTCTCGCTCTTGTAAAACTCTTAAAATCTTAGCTTGTAAACTTAAAGGCATTTCAGTCACTTCGTCTAACAATAAAGTCCCGCCATCGGCTAGTTCAAATTTACCTGGCATAGATTTATGTGCGCCAGTAAATGCGCCTTTTTCATGACCGAACAGAATAGCCTCTAACATATTTTCTGGAATTGCAGCGCAGTTAATCGCAATAAATGGCTTGGAATGTCGGGCTGATTCATCATGAATAAATCTCGCCAAAACCTCTTTACCAGTGCCACTTTCACCACTAATTAATACATTTGTATTTGACTGAGCTACTCGTTGCGCCATTTGAAACAACTGGTGACTTGCACAATCTTCGCAAATTGGTTGATTTATAGAGTGCTTTTCACTGGAATCTTCACTAGTTACACCGGTCTTAAAACCCTCACCCGCATGGCTGGTGCTTCTATTAAGTTGGTGAGACCCCCTCGGTAAATGTTGCGAATAGCGCCTGACTTTGTCAGTAAGATCTTGCGGTGAAAAAGGTTTAGCTAAATAATCAACCGCACCTTTTTGAATGGCATTCACTGCTCGGTCTACGCTTGAATAAGCTGTCATTAACAACACTGGTATTAATGGATAATCTTGGCGAATAGCTAAAAGCAAGGCTTCACCATTCATTTTCGGCATATTAATATCTGAAACCACTAAATGTACATTCTCATTGGCCAATAGCTTAAGCGCTGCTTCACCGTTATTAGCGGTGACAACTTCCACCCCCTCATACTCCAAACTCTCTTGAATGGCTTCTTGCAAAGCAAGATCATCTTCAACAATTAATACTTTAATATTCGATATTTCTTTGGTATTGAGTATCATAATTCTGACTCCTTAGCCGAAGCCTGCTGGTTTAATGAATGCTGTTGAAATGAATTCAACTGTATTGAATTAATTTGTTGGTGTAATTTAGGATTTTCTATCAATGAGTGCATTTTAATACTCAGTCGCACGCAGGTTCCCTGAAATGGAATAAGCGACAGCTTACCGCCATGGCGCTCAGCGACGACTTGAGCAAACTTTAACCCAAAACCATTGCTATCGGCTTTGTTGGACTGACCATGCTGTGCCAAGTGTTGAGCTACTTGTAAATTAAAGCCCAAGCCTTGATCGACCACATCGAAACATAAGAGTTGATTAATAGGCTTGTCTGAGTACTGCCCAAATGGTGCCTCAAGACTTAATGCGTTGAACGCATTTCGGTGAGAATTATCTGCCCGATTATACTTAGGCGCTAAATGGCTTGGAGCTAAATGGCCAGGCATAGAATTATGCGTTTCACTATGTATTACATGAATACGAATTGAAACTGGCGCATCAATTGGCGAAGCTTGTAAACTATTAGTGACTAAATTGACTAAAGCACCAGCCAAAGAATCTCTATGGCATAAAAAACTGTGTTCCAAACCAATATTACGCGCTTTAAAGATTAATTGTCGCCCATCTAATTGCGACTCTAGAGTAGCTCGCACTAAAGTTAATAACTCATTAAGACTGACTTCATCAGAGAGTTGCAAATCACCTTTGACAAAAAATAATAAATCGTTCATTTGACGGTTCATATATTTCAATTGATCAAGCATCCGCTGCGATATAATTTTTTGTCTTGTGGGTGTTAGCTCATAATCATGCAATTGATTGGCATAAATTAATGCTGTAGATAATGGCGTACGTAATTGATGCGCTAAAGTTGCACTCATAGTACCTAGTTCTTTTAATCGCTCTGTTCTAGCCTTAGAAGCCTGATATGCAAGTGTTGAAGTTTGATCGCTCACAATAATCAATTGTTCCAACGATGTCTCAGAATCTATACTAGGTACCGCTTGGGTAGCCACATCAATATATTTACCATTTTTTAATTGTATTTCATCGGTCTGTTGCGATTCTGGCTGAATATAATCAGCTATAATTGAGCGCCAAGTCTTGCCGATCAATTGATCACCACTATTGAGCTTGTCTTTAGCGCAGCTTGTCTTTGCAGCAGAAAAAATCTGATAAGCGGCAGTATTGACATACTTCACTAAACCACAGGTGTCTAACCAAAAAATACCCATGGGTAGCGCATTAAATAATTGACTCATTGGGTTGTTTGAAAATGGTGCTAATAAGCAATCGTCTAACTTTTCAGTTGCTTGAGGATTAAAATTATGACTTATTGGATTTGAATGAACCATATTATACTGCCTTGATATTCATACGATAGCCAAGCCAATCGATAGATTGCTTCACTAGGATACGTACAACAACACTGCAAGCATCGTGCCGATAAGGCATAAACTTGCCACCCGGCAAGCTTTATTTCCAGCTAAAATATAATAATGACCAATTTATAAAGAGTTAAGTAGTGAATACCAAAAGCCAATTCCCTTATTTCATTCCATACAGTCGACAAAGTATCGATGAACACGATATTGCGCAAATGAATGCAGTTATGCGAGCCGATTATTTGACGCAAGGTCCTCAAATTCAAGCTACTGAACATCAGTTTGCTCATTATTGCGCTGTTGAGCATGCACTGCTTTGCAGCTCAGGCACTGCAGCATTACATTTATGCTGTATGGCACTTGAACTGGGGCCAGGTGATTGGGGCTGGACTACTGCCCTATCGTTTGCTGCATCAGCCAATGCTATTCGCTATACAGGCGCAGATGTGGATTTTGTTGACATCAATGATTGTCGCAATATGTGCCCAAGACTATTAAAAGATAAACTGATCAATACCCCTTTGAATAAGCGACCAAAGGTAGTTATTGTGGTTCACTTTGCTGGTTACCCATGCGATATGCCAGCATTTGCCAAGCTTGCCAATGAATTTAATTTTAAAATAATCGAAGATGGCGCCCATGCTTTGGGAGCACCAGAAGTGGGACAATGCAAGTATTCAGCATGCACTATTTTTAGCTTACACCCTGTAAAAAGCATGACAGCTGGCGAAGGCGGTGTAATCACTACGAATGATTCACAATTAATGCAAACCATGACGAGCCTACGTACTCATGGGATTAATAAACAACCAGGCTGGTATTACGAGCAAATAAGCTTGGGTATGAATTATCGAATGACGGATATCCAAGCTGCTTTAGCAAGCTCGCAACTTGAAAAATTAGATTATTTTATAAGTGAACGGTGTAAAAGAGCGCAAGTATACGAAGAGCAATTAGCTGATTTACCAATTATCCGGCCAAATGCAGACCAATTCAGCCGATCAGCTCATCATTTGTATGTCATTCAACTCCAGTTTGGCGTTAATAATTTTGAGCTGCGTCAAACACTCTATGACGCTCTACATAGTGCAAATATTGGTGCTAACGTGCATTATATTCCTATTTATAAACATCCTTATTATCAAAACTATGGCTTGTGTACAAATTATTTAGCCAATACCGAAAACTATTATGCAGGCTGTATTAGTTTACCCCTGCATCAACAATTAAAAACTAATGAGCAAGATTTTATTATTAAAACATTACACCATTGGTTTGCCCAACAGTAAGCTCTCATTGACTGGCGCAGACACATTAATCAACAATTCTGACACATTTTGGCTTTGATTACCCAGTTTTAGAGTTATTTTGCATTTCATACTTACGCATTTTTTCAACTAATGTAGTCCGGCGAATATGTAATTTTTCAGCAGCTCGAGCTACTACCCCCTCACAATCATCTAATGCTTGTTGAATGAGATGACTTTCTAATTGCGAAAGGTATTTTTTCAAATCTAAACCATTAACTGGTAAATTCACCAATGCATCGCCCGAAAGCGTAGACGCTGTAACTGGTGCGGCTTGATTTCTAGCTTTGCCTCCTCCTACCGCCTGGGCTTGTGCATCAGTCTGCTGGTCATTGTGATGAGTTGCAGCTTTTTGAGGTAAAGCTTCACATTGTCGGTATTTTTGTGGTAATTCTGCAGGAGTAATAATATCGTATGGATATAAAATAGTCAGTCGCTCAATTAAATTAACCAACTCGCGCACATTGCCAGGCCAGGCATATTGGCATAAATTCATTAAAGTTGCTGGGTCTAACCGAATCGAGACTTTTTTTTCTTTTTCATTACGCACAAATAATTCATTAATCAATAATGGAATGTCTTCAGTACGCTCTCGCAAAGGCGGCATTTCAATCGGAAACACATTGAGTCGATAAAACAAATCTTCGCGAAAGCGGCCTGCTTCAATTTCCTCTTCTAAATTTCTATGAGTAGCAGCGATAATTCGTACATCAGCTTTTATCTCTTTACGGCCACCAACCCTCTCAAAAGTGCGCTCTTGTAATACTCGCAATATTTTAACTTGCATGTGTAGCGGCATATCGCCTATTTCATCTAAAAATAATGTGCCACCTTTAGCTAATTCAAAGCGACCAGGACGATCACTGATTGCCCCGGTAAATGAACCCTTTTCATGACCAAATAATTCACTCTCTAATAACTCTGCTGGAATAGCGCCGCAATTGACTGGTACAAAAGGCTTATGGCGACGAAAACTATGAAAATGGAGATTACGTGCAATAACTTCTTTACCAGTACCTGACTCACCGGTAATTAATACATTAACGTCTTTGTCAGCCACCTGAGACATAAGCTCGCGAACTTTAAGAATTGTTCGACTGGTGCCCACTAAACTTCGAAATAACTCACTCGGGCGCTTTTTACCACCACGAACAGCCGTGAATTGATCTCGAAAAATTTTCGCTCTGTGTAGAGTGTCCATTAACATGGCGTAACTTGGCGGCATAGTCACTTTGCCAATAATACTGCGTTGTATATCCGTTTTAAAGCTTACTTTAGTCAGACTATTATCCCCACATAAAACAATGGGTACTTCATCTGTAAATTCATGGACTGCTTGTATTTGTGCTTGGGCCCAATCATCAACTTGGCCACCAACCAATAAACACAGCACCTGGGTAAAATCTATTGTTCTGTAATTAATGCCTTCACCGTTATCGATGCGTTTTTCAAATTGTTCACCCAAAAATTGAAAAATTGTACCTGCAGCTGTAGCTGTGGCTTCTTGGGTATCCAACATCAATACGTGCATGTTATTAGGATCTTGAGTCTGAACTGACATATTTCTCGGCCTCGATAGTTCCAAACAATTCACTCCATCTTGCTCTGTTTTTTTCACAGAGCTAAAATTTCATACTTCTCTAAGTTAAGCTCAGTATCATAGGGTTGGTCAAATTTTCGTCAAATAAATACCTCAAAGCGTCAAAGTTTATGCTTTGTACACCTATGCTTATGTAATCTCGCAAGACTTTAAACTCCAATTGTGTGTAATATATATTAATGAAAATAATTTTTGCAATTCTTATAGGCTTTTTAGCTATTATTCCAACTCGATTAGTGCCTCTGCCCGCCCCAATGGTAGGCGTTATTTTTGATGCCCTACACTTCCCTGGCGGTATCATTTTAGGTGCACTTATTGCCAGCCAAATTAAGGATATCCGGATTGTTTTTGCTATTGGTATAGCTTTAATACTAGGCATTGAAATAGTCCAACCCTACTTTAATCGAGCACGAGATTTAATTGATGTCCTGGTTGGGCTAGGTGGCCTCTATGTAGGCGTTGTGGCTCGTCAGTGGGTGTTCAAAGTTGTAATAACTTGCGCCTGGTTTGCGCTTATTATCTTTGAATGTTTAAAACTCTCTGCTATGAATATAGAATCTGCGAATTTTGGCGATTTCAATAATTATTTTGCTCGCAAAACTTGGGATAAAACCGATTACGGCACCACAACACTGCGGTACGTTGAGCACAATGACCAAATTCTTGCCAAAATTGTTCGGCGCAGCAAAAGACCAAATGATACCCGCTATTGGGGTATATCCAAGCCGGTAGTATCATTTGATGAACTTCAGCAAAAAATTACTGGCATTGAGTTTGATACCAGCTACGCAATGACTTTTACTGTGCGGGCTGTTGTCAAAAATACAACTGCTCAACCCACTCAAAAGTATCCATTTCATGTCCGAGCAGATGGTATTTATTCTCATGGCATGGAGTCAAGAATTAATAAAGAGTTTGAAATATCGACACAATGGAGTGACAAGCGAGTAGTGTTAAATGCGAATTATGGCCCACTGAAAAAAGTGGCCTTTTTTAGCAATGCGAATATTGATTATATTGAACTCAAAAATATTCGAGTTAGAAAATTATAAATCTTTATCGCCAATAAAACTCAAAAGCCATGAAATATTATTAAATATTCCATGGCTTTTTTAAGCTTAAAGTTATTAATTAAACCTAATATTTTAAATATTGCAATTAAACTCTTTCGATAATAGTAGCAATACCCTGACCAAGTCCTATACACATAGTTGCCAGACCTAAGGTGCCGCCTTTGTTTTCCATAACATTCAACAAAGTCCCTAAAATACGTGCACCTGAACATCCAAGTGGGTGGCCCAAAGCAATAGCGCCGCCATTAAGATTAACTTTTTTGTCCATTTGCTCTAGTAATTTAAGATCTTTAAGCACCGGTAAACTTTGTGCGGCAAAGGCTTCGTTGAGTTCCACGTAATCCATATCTTGGATTTTAAGCCCAGCTCTTGCTAAAGCTTTTTGCGTGGCAGGCACAGGCCCATAACCCATAATTGCAGCATCACAGCCTGCAACTGCTAAGGATCTAATTTTAGCTCTTGGTGTAAGTCCAAGCTGCTGCGCTGTTTCAGCTGCCATAACTAAAATTGCTGAGGCACCATCGGACAATGCCGAGGAAGTACCCGCAGTTACTGTGCCATTTTTAGGGTCGAATACTGGCTTCAAACCTGCTAAGCCTTCAAGTGTGGTTTCTGGTCGAATAGTTTCATCAACATCCGTCATTATAAGCGCACCATCTTTATCATGGGCTTCCATAGCCACAATTTCATGTTGCCAACGGCCTTCTTGAGTCGCGGCCCAAGCATTTTGATGCGAACGTACTGCAAACTCATCTTGTTGAGATCGTGAAATACCATGCATGCGCCCAAGCATTTCGGCGGTTAAACCCATCATGTTTGAGGCTTTGGCAGTATAAAGCGAGGCCGCTGGGTTAGCATCAAAGCCATGATCCATAGCCACATGACCCATATGCTCGACCCCACCAACCATAAATACATCGCCATTACCCAACTGAATCGACTGCGCAGCTGTATGTAATGCTTGCATTGAAGAGCCACAAAGCCGGTTGACGGTTTGGCCTGCAACACTTTTGGGTAAGTTGGCTGTAAGGGCAATATTGCGTGCAATATTAAAGCCTTGTTCCAAAGTTTGGTTCACACAGCCCCAAATGACATCCTCAATAAGATTAGGATCAAGTGCTGAATTACGCTCCAAAATTGCTTGAATCAAACGTATAGAAAGAGTTTCTGCACGTACATGGCGGAACATACCATTTTTTGAGCGGCCCATTGGTGAGCGAACCGCATCAACGATGACTGCATCACGAGGTTGAAAGCTCATAGTTATTTCTCCACTTCAAAAAATTTCTGGCCAGACTTTGCCATTTCTCGCAACTTATCAGTTGGCTGGTAAAGCTCACTTAAATGACTGTACTTATCGCAAAGTTCCACAAAATGACTCACACCAATAGTATCAACCCATTTTAACGGCCCACCATGAAATGGTGGAAAGCCTAAGCCATACACCAGCGCCATATCACCATCGGTCGCACTGGCAATAATGTCTTCTTCAAGACATCGTATGGTTTCAAGACACATAGGGATCATCATGCGATGCACGATTTCTTCGTCAGTAAGCTCTTTGGCATCACCAATAATTGGCTTTAAGACTTGCATTACCGAATCATCGTATACTTTTTGCATTTTACCTTTACGATCTTTTTCGTAGGCGTAAAAGCCTTTTTTATTTTTCTGACCAAGCCGCTTGGCTTCATAAAGTGCGGTTATACCGTCTTTAAATTCGTAAGCCATTCTTGATGGGAAACCCTCTGCCATAACTTTGGCTGCATGGACACAAGTATCAATACCAATAACATCAGATAAATAAGCAGGACCCATTGGCCAGCCCCATTTTTCCATGGCTTTATCAATAGCTTGAAAACTCACGCCATCGCGCAACAACATACTGAAACCACCAAAATAAGGAAACAGCACTCGGTTGACTAGAAAACCAGGACAGTCATTAACCACAATGGGAGTTTTACCCATTTTTTTGGCCAATGAAACTACAGTAGCAATAGCTACATCAGAGGTTTTTTCACCACGAATAACTTCTACCAATGGCATGACATGCACAGGATTAAAGAAATGCATACCAACAAAATTTTCTGGCTTTTGCAAAGCACTGGCTAATTGAGTAATTGAAATAGTCGAGGTATTTGAAGCAAGCACAGTGCCGTCTTTAACTGCTTTTTCAGTTTCCGCTAACACAGATTTTTTAACTTTTTCATTTTCAACTACAGCTTCAATAACAATATCTACAGTTTGAAAATCGCCGTAGTTTAAAGTTGGTTGAATTGATGACAAAACCTTTGCCATTTTTTCCGTATCCATCTTGCCGCGGCTAACCCGTTTATTCAAAATAGAAGAAGCTTCTGCCATACCAAGATCAAGCTGTTCTTCAGCAATGTCTTTCATTATAATTGGCACGCCTTTATAAGCACTTTGGTAGGCAATACCGCCCCCCATAATACCAGCGCCTAACACAGCCGATCGCTTAATATCTCTGGCTTGCTTTTCCCAGCGGCCCACATTCTTTTTAATCGCTTGATCTTTAAGAAAGATACCAACTAAATTTTCAGCCACTGAAGTTTTCGCCATTTTGGCAAAGCCTTTACTTTCCACTTCCAGCGCTTTATCGCGGGACATAGTCGCATGTTGCTGCATAGTGGTCACAGCTGCCACCGGGGACGGATAATTACGCCCAGCTTTTTGTTTGACAAATGCGCTGCAGCTTTGAAAAGCCATCATGTTTTCCATTGGCGCAAGCGTAAGCGGTGATGTTTTTTGATGACGACGCTTTTTATAGTCAAGTTTGCCGTCAATTGCGGCTTGTAAGGTTCTCAAACTCACTTCACGCAATTGATCATCGCGAGCAACCGCATCAACCACGCCATCGGCCAAAGCTTTATCGGCTTTATGCTGACCACCAGCAGAAATCCATTCAACAGCATTATCTACGCCAATTAAACGGGGTAAACGTACAGTGCCACCAAAACCTGGGAAGATACCCAATTTAACTTCAGGTAAGCCAACTTGCGCTGATTCGGCCATAACTCTAAAATCTGCAGCTAAACACATTTCCAGACCACCGCCCAAAGCGAGACCATTAATGGCGACTAAAGTTGGCACAGGTAAATCTTCAAAGCGGCTAAATATTGAATTTATTTTAACTGCCCAGCTTGCCAGCTCAGCTTCTGGTAAGGCAAATAATTTTAAAAATTCTGTGATGTCTGCGCCTACAATAAATTGAGGTTTATTACTGGTAACTAAGACACCTTTGATCTCTTTATTATCTGCCAAACACTCAGTCACTTCCTCCAGCTCATGGAGAGTTTGTTCGTTAAATTTATTGACCGACTCACCTTGCGCATCAAAATGCAACTCAGCAACACCGCCATCATGCATTTGCACTTGCAACGAGGCTCCTTTGTAAAGCATGCTCAACTCTCCGTTATCGATGATATTAAAGTAATTACGGGCTTTATCGATTGATGTATGAATAATTTCATAGAGTAAATTATTCACTATTGATAAAGACAACCTTCAAACTAGACTTTTTTAAGTTTGAACACCAGGTACAGCTATTAAATTGATTATTAATTCAGCATAAAAGATCTACAGAGCTTTTTAAAGTGCAAGCTTAGGCTTAAGTCACTTGTTTCATGTGAAAGTGCCTGTATATGTTAATTAATACTTTAATCATTTGTTGAAAAAAGTTACTATTATTTTAATTGCTTTATTCATTAAAGCTAGACCTTGTCAGACAAGTAGTGTGACCAACAAGTGGATAGACACTCATGTATTTCACATTTTGCGCTCAGATTACTTGTCTGTAGATCTATAACTCTTCACTTCAATCAAAGAGCTCATATTATGACCAAACAGTCTATTGAACATCATCAAGCCCATGATGCATTTCAACACGTCCAAACAGTAACAGTGGACTCTTTAGCAATACATTTAAATGAATATCGCCACCGAGTTACAGGGGCACGCCATTTTCACCTCGCCAGTAATCATAGCGAAAATGTATTTTTAGTTGGTTTCCCAACCCTGCCAATGGACTCAATGGGTATTGCACATATTCTGGAACATACTCTGCTCTGTGGCAGTAAAAAATACCCAGTGCGTGATCCATTTTTTATGATGATTCGCCGCTCACTCAATACATTTATGAATGCTTTTACCTCAAGCGACTGGACTGCTTTTCCTTTTGCCACACAAAATAAAAAAGACTTTCAAAATTTATTAAATGTCTATCTCGATGCAGTATTTTTTCCACTACTCGATCCACTTGATTTTGCCCAAGAAGGCCATCGTTTAGAATTTGAAAAGGGCTCGGATCCAACCACTCCATTAATGCATAAAGGAGTGGTATATAATGAAATGAAAGGCGCAATGAGTACGCCAATTCGCCAAGCCTATACTTTATTAAAACAACACCTTTTCCCCACCACCACTTATCATTATAATTCTGGTGGTGATCCTGCGGTTATTCCACGCTTAAGCTACCAACAACTTATGGAATTTTATACAACTCATTACCATCCAAGTAATGCTATTTTTATGACTTTTGGTGATATTCCTGCCCATGAGCATCAAGCAACTTTTGAATCCGCTTGTTTAAGCCAATTTACTGCTGGACAAAAACACCAAGCCGGCCCTGAAATTCGTCGATTTTCACCGCTCACTATTGAAGAGGCCTATGGTACTTACGAACCAGATACTGGTAAAGACTGTCATATCATTATCGGTTGGTTACTTGAGGAGCCTCAACATCTTGATCAAATGTTAGAGTACACTTTAATCGGTGATTTATTATTGGGTAACAGTGCGGCCCCGCTACGCCAAGCCTTAGAAACTTGCGGCATTGGTAGCCCCTCACCCTTAAACGGTTTAATGGCTTCTGGTTTAGAGCCTATGTTTGCCACTGGTATTCAGGGCGCTGCGCGAGGCGACGTACAAACAATTCATACCATTGTATTTGATACTATCGCAGCGGCTATTCTTAAAGGTTTTGATACCGCCGATATAGAAGCCACATTATTTCAATTAGAAATGGGCCAACGGGAAATTTCAGGTTCAAGTCAGCCCTATGGTTTAGAGCTTATTTTAGAAGTATTTGGTCATTGCGTATATGACAAACCAGTAGATGAAATTTTAGATATTACGCCATCTATTCAACGGCTGCGTCAATCATTGCAAGACCCAGAGTATTTACAACAACGGCTTAAATCAATGTTGATTGATAACCAACACCAAGTGCACTTAACACTCTACCCAAATGAGCAATTATTAGCTCAAGAACAAGCGTCCTTAGCCGCACAACTTGATAAGCAAAAGCAAAACTTAACCCCAGAGGCTGTACAAGCTTTAGTGGACAAAGCCAAAGCCTTAGCAGACCGCCAGGCACAAATAGATGACCCAAGTATTTTACCTAAAGTAGGACTTGATGATATTCCAGCTGAAATGTATATCGCCCAGGCATCAACCCTATCTCGCAAGCAACCACCTAAACCAATTACAGTCTATGAAGCACCTACCAATGGTATGAGTTATTTTAAAGTCATCACACCGCTACCAAAACTCAATTTAGAGCAGATTCAGCATTTAAATTTATTGCATCTTATATGGACCGAAGTTGGTGCTGGTGGTCAAGATTATTTACAAACGCAAAAAAATCATTATTGTGCAACTGGCCACCTGTCAGCCAGTTTATCAATTCGTGCCAACGGGACAAGCGACCGACTGAGTGCCTATACACTTATGTCTAGCAAAACCTTAAATCATCGGTTTGATGATATGTTGAAATTAACCCATGAGCAGTATTTTAATCCTCGATTCGATGAAATTCAACGTATTCGAGAAATGGCTTTATCACAACGGCAAAACCTCATTCAAAGCATTCCTGGTCGCGGCCACAGCTTAGCAATGAATGCCGCCTCTGCGGTATTTCACCCAGTCAGTGAATTTAGTTTTAATACTTCGGGGTTGGCTTTTATTCAGGCCACGAAACTTGGCCTAGAGTCCATTGAAAATAATATAAAGTTTCAACAAACCATTCAAGAGATTCAAAATCTTCACCAGCTTATTATTCAACAAAACCGTGAGTTTTTGTTAGTTGGCCACAATGATAACAATGATATTAATACTATGATTGATATTAGTATTGACACTGACAACACCGTGGAGATTGACACTAATGATATTGACAATGAGAGCAACATTGAGACGTGGATGTCGGCTGTGGATCAATTATGGCAGCCTGGTAAGAACACTAGCGCGTTCCACCAGCCTGCAAGTCAACTGCCGCAAAAACAAGCTTGGCTTACTTCAACTCAAGTGAACTTTTGCGCCATGGCCTTGCCGGTAGTGGATAAAAACCATCCAGATGCGCCAGCGTTAGCTGTTTTAGCCCCCTTACTTAAAAATAATATTTTGCATACGGCAATTCGTGAAATTGGCGGTGCTTATGGCGGTGGAGCAAGCTATAACAGTCAGGCACAAACTTTTGAATTCTATTCCTACCGTGACCCACGAATAGCTGAAACCTTTGCTGACTATGAAGCAAGTATTGAATGGGCTATTAAAGGCGAGTTTCAAGCTCAGCAGGTTGAAGAGGCAATATTGTCTTTGATATCTATGATTGACAAGCCTGCCTCACCCTCAGGAGAGGCAGTCGCTAGTTTCTTCATGCAGCTCCATGGTCGATCCCCCGAGGAGGCTCAAGCCTATCGTCAAGCGATTCAAGCAGTATCAATTGGAGATTTAGTTGCGGTTTCAAAAAAATACTTGCAAAATGATAAAAAATCTCAAGTAGTCATTACCAATACAAGCAACTGGCAAGCTGCTTCGCTGCAAGGATTTACTGAGTTTACGATTTAATTAATAACCGCAAAGCAAAAGCTTAGGCTTGGTTGCTAGCCGAAAGGCCACAATGACTGCAGAGCTATTTAACCTAAGGATTTGGAATGAAAACAATTCACAAACACGCACTCCCAATGCCACCAGAAATGCTTACTCTTGAATTACCAAAGGGTTCAATCGCATTATCATTACGCTACGTTCACATGGATAGAGGCTTATTTATGTGGATAGAAGTGCCCACATGCCCTACTTTAGACAAAGAGACCCGCCACTTTCGCGCATTTATGACCGGCGATGGTGTACCACCTGAAGATAAATATATTGCCACAGCTTTAGATCAACACCAACCTGAAACTTATCATCTGTATGAAGTCTATCAAGAGAAGACTTAATATCGGATATCGCTCTAAAGCTTGAATTGTGAGCCTGCTTCCCGCTGCTAATGCATGGGAAGAAAGCTTGCGATTTAAAGTATTGTAATACCGTGCTCAACTACTCAAATGCTCAATCTAAAACCGGTAATTTAAATTTATACCATTAAAATTTCTATGAATTCTAAAACCAGGGGCCGATTGATCCATACGCTTAAACTCAAGCTTTGAAGAGGCACTCGGGCGAATAGCTTCTCCAGCAGTCAAGCTCCACATGGCTTGCACCATAGAAAGAGCCTGAGGCGATGTTTGCGCCTCGCTCGCCTCAAACGACATGCTGGGTAAACTTGAGGAATTTTTTAACGCATTCACAGGCGTTGAAGTGCTCAACCCACCGGCAATTGCCGATACGCTGCACAAGCCCAACACACCGGTGACAGCTATTTTTTGGCTAAGAGAACAAATGTATTTAAAATGAGATTTCATTAACGACCTACTACTGGCAAAGAATTTAATACTTCGAATCAATCGTGTTCATAATCGATCCTTTTATTATGATATAAGGATTCACTAAAAATAAAAACTTTAAATGTGTATTTATTACAATTATTGACAAAATTAATATGCAGAAATTGAATTGCCCATAAATTGACATTGTATTCCAATAAAACCGTCAATCAATACTCTTTTTTACACCCTATAAGCCAGCTAATTTAAACGTTTTAAACGCTTATTTTTTATATAATATTTAAGATCAATTAATTGCTGGCGAATAATATTTTTGCGAGATTTTTGATCTTTATCGCTTAAAGGTTTGTAGGCTAAATCATCCAGTAAACTCACAATAGCCTCTGCCTGACTTAAAACACCAAATGTGTTTAATTGCGTTGTATGCCGCTGTATAAATTGATCAACTGATTCAGACTTTCTGCGCTCGAGTCCAAGTTTATTCATTAATAATTCAAAGGTTAATAATAATTCCACCCAAGGCTCTTGGACTGGTTTATTTTTCTTAAGAAACACAAAGCCGGCTATAATAGCTAAAGATAAAGCGACCCCACCCAGCATAAGCATTATAGAGTGCATAATATTATTTGAATTAATTAATTGGCTCAACATCTGTTGTTGCTGCTGGCGGTCAAAGTTCACCACATATTTATTCCAACGGTGGTTCGAGTAATCCAACATTAAACGAATCTTATTCGCCAATGCTGAGGAACGTAATACTGACCGATTGAGCCTATCGCCTGACTCTGTTTGACCTTCTTGCAAAGAGTCTTCAATGCCATTTTCAATACGCCAAGGGGCAACCATAGCAGTGGGATCGTGTCGCACCCAGCCTTTATCTTTAAGCCAGACCTCAACCCAGGCATGTGCTTCGTATTGATGTACCACCAAATGACCACCTATAGGGTTAACTTCGCCGCCGTGATAGCCAACCACCATCCGAGCTGGAATACCTACAGCTCGCATCAACATAATAAATGCTTGGGAGTAATGAGCGCAAAACCCTCGTTTGCGCTCAAATAAAAATTCATCAATAGTGTCGCGGCCATAAGTCCCTGGTTTTAACGTATAAATAAATTCTTGTTGCCTAAAAATTTTAAGCATGGCGCTAATATAACGCTGTTTGTCTAAATTGAGCCGTGCAAATTCATCCTGGGCAAATTCCAGTGTTCGTGGATTAAAACCAACTGGCATACTGAGTTCTTGTTTACGACCCCATTCCACTAAGGTTGGGTCTAAGATACCTTGTGGATAGGAAGTGCCGCGGTAAGTGGTGAGGGATGTAATTCTAAGTGGGGAAATAAATGTTTGATCTGGAAACAAAGTATTCGACTGATCAACCCGCGCAGGCCTATCCAATAAAGGCAAAAAATATTGCTCACTTGGCTCAAGTGTAATTGAGTAGTTGTATTTTGGTCCTTGATTGAGCAGTTGATGCCCTAGCTGTAACCTTTGCAAGCTAAAATCACTTGAATCGGCACTGGTTGAATCATAGGTTGTAGCCCAGGTTTTACCATCAAATTTCGACAGCGTTAAAGCTCGCCAATACAGATCTTTTTGCTTTGGTTGAGCTTGGTCAAATTCTACACGAAAGGCAACGCCATCTTTGGCGCCAAGTTGAGCAATATCCCCAGGCGTCATCTGATCACTAATACCAACAGAATCCCCTACTTGTGAAGTATTAAGCACCCAAAAAGGGTCAAACCGAGGGAAAAATAAAAAGAATACCAAGCCAATCGGTACCGCTTGGCCGCAAAGCTTTAAACCAAGCTTAAAAGTGCCGCCATGGGCTAAAGATTGTGCGGACCGATTGGTGGCGATTAATGCTGTAGAGGTAGTAAATAATGCGCCAAAAAAATACGGCAACATAATTAAATCATCTTCAAACAAAAAAACCGTAGCAATCACAAAGTAAGACAAAATTAAAATAACATAAACATCTTTAATGCGAAACATTTCTAAAAGTTTTAAATAATAGGTCACTATCAATAAGGTGACTGCAGCCTGCACGCTTAAAATTTTTGGGTAATACAGCATTAACCCAACCATAGTTACGATAATTAAAAAATATCGAAAATATTTATGGGGGTAATTCCAACGGCCTTGAAATACCATTATTCGCCACACTAAACACGCTGCACATAAAACCATAACCCATATTGGAAGAGTCATTAAATGAGGAATGGTACATACGAGCTGCGCAAAAGTAACCCACACGAAAGCAATTCGCGGTGACTGATAATCCCCAATATGTGCACTAGTCTGAGTTTTCTTGTTAAACATATTCCATCATTTGAGTCAGTGTTATTATGCAAGCGCTTAAAGCACTGCAACAGATGAGCTATACATTTTCAGAAAAGTAATCTGGCTACTCTTCTGCGGACCGCTATAAGTTAATTAAAATTACAATTCAAACAGCGCTAACGCCTCTAAACAAACAAGTTTGTGTTGATCGCCGCGATTTAAATCAATGCGTTGATTATTTAAAATCAAGCCAAACCTATTGTTATCCTCCGACAGTTTCAGCACCCAATAAGTTAATATACCTAAGCGTTGCTCCAAGGAGCCCTTAGTCCCTTGCAGGCTTAACCAATGATAGCTTTCATCTGGCTGTTCAAATTCTTTGGTAGCTAGGGGTTGCCCTTTGGATAGCACCTTCCAATACACCCGGCTTAAAGAGTCACCCTCATGGTAGCGTCGTAATCCCGAGAAATCATCAGAGCCACCTGCATGGACTCGATCTTCTTCACAATCATAGACTTTGGCAGAACCCAGCGGTCTTGAGCCATGTAGAGCTTTTGGATAAACAACGGCTCGCGCTTGCACATCAACCCATGTCCAGGCGCGGAGAATTCCAAAAGGAAAAAAAGTCTGCACCAGTAAGCGACCAGGTTTTAAATAGCCACGCTGATCAGCTGGCACAAATAAACGCAGGGTTTCACTGCTGCCCGCATTAATATCAGTGGTTTCAATCGTGTCAGCATCAAAGCCAATATGGATTTGCTCCCGTCGTAAAGTATCTTTGGTATGTAAGGAAAAGTTAAATACCACATCCTCGCCGACAAAACCTGGTTGTGCATCCACAAATTCAATCACCAAGCCGCTTAAATTTCGATAGGTATGTAAAATGGCGACTAAACCAACTGAGGCCAGAAAAAAAGTCAGCGCCAAAATTAAGCTATTGGCATAATTCACACCGCCAATAAAAATAGCAAATAAAGTCATTAAAAAAACAAAGCCTTGCCAACTTGGAAAGATAAATATGGATCGTTGAGTGAGGGTGATTTTATTTTTAGCCGGAATACGTCGCTCAATCCATCGAGCCCAGTAGTTTTTAAATAGGCTGTGCAAATAGCTTTGAGACGTTTTATGCGATCTTTTACCTACCACAATAGATACCCCTAAGCTATAGAAACTACATCAACATCGTTCAGTAAGCGGTGTACTAATGACATGCCTTCATGCCCAGAGTGATTCACACTGCCTCGCAATCGATGCTCAAGCACGCTACTTAACACCGCTTGCACATCTTCTGGCACCACATGATTACGACCGCTCACATAAGCCCAAGATTTACTGGCCCGCACCAAACCCAAGGTCCCACGAGGCGACAAACCATGTTGAAACACACCGCCTGAGCGGGTTTTAGCCACAATTCGTTGTATGTAGTCCACAACTGAACTGGATAAATGAACCTCTTGGACTAAAAGTTGGTATTTTAATAAACTAAAACTGTCTAACACTGTTTCCAGAGTACTTACCATATGCCGTCGGTCTTGGCCCATGATTAATTCACGCTCAACTTCAGGCGATGGATAACCTAAAGAAATTTTCATTAAAAAACGATCAAGCTGTGATTCTGGTAGCGGAAATGTGCCCATTTGCGTACTCGGGTTTTGTGTGGCAATCACAAAAAATGGTTTAGGTAATGGATAAGTGGTGCCATCAACCGTGACTTGTTTTTCTTCCATAGCTTCTAATAAAGCACCCTGTGCTTTAGGCGTGGCCCGGTTAATTTCATCACCTAAGACAACCTGGCTAAATATAGGCCCATGGCGAAATTCAAAAGAGGCTTTGCCTTGGTCATATACAGTGACCCCTAAAATATCCCCAGGCAACAAATCACTGGTAAATTGAATACGGTTATAATCCATACCCAAGGCATGAGCTAAGGCATGGGACAAAGTGGTTTTACCCATACCTGGTAAATCTTCTAATAACACATGACCCTTAGCAAGCAAACAACTCACAACTAATTTTACTTGGTGCTCTTTACCTAAAAGTACGCTATTAATAACCTTTAATAGTGAGTTAATTGTGTCATCCATATAGTGGCAGCCTCTAATGTCCATACTCAGTATTATTAGTACTGAGTATTAAAAGTTAATTATCTACTCAAGCTGATTTGATCTCGTCAATTCGCTTAATTAATTGGTTAAGCGCTTCTTTAGTGTTATCAGCCTCATGAATAAGCTCTTGTAAAGTGGCTTCAGAAGTATTGTTGGCTTCTATTTTAGATTGGTATTCAGACAAAACTTCACCAAAACCTACAGCTCCCACACTTAAAGCTGCCCCTCTAAATGAAGCAATAAATTGCGAATTATTTAAATGGTCGTTGAGTAATTCAGCCCGCTCTAAAAAAGCAACAATTAATTTTTTATATAAATCATGCCGCTGGCCTATGCGGGCCAATGCATGAGCAACTTCAACCCCAGCAAGTCGCTCTGGAATTAATTTGCCAGAAAAGCTCGCTTGTTTATTAATAATAGATACATCAGGATATTTGGTTGAAATTGTAGAATACAAATCTGAATCATGGATAGGTTTAGCTAAACAGGTAAACATTCCATGTTCAATACAAATGGGTAAAACCGCTTCAATGGAGTCTGCGGTCAAACCAATAATATGGCTCTTTTGGGCATAAGGTATAGATTTTATCTTTAAGCTAGTATCATATCCTGACATGCCGGGCATATGTAAATCCATAATAACCACATCAAAAATCTTAACTTCACATAATTGAATCGCCTCATAGCCCGAAGCTGCAAAAGCTAATTTAGCATGAGTTGGCTGTAAAATTGATTGTAATAATTCGCGATTACTTTGCACATCATCAACTATTAATATATGCCGACCTGAATAGGATGGAATATCTACGCAATTAAAGGCATTACTATTTGCCTGCGCGGTAAAATTAAAAGCAGCCATACATTCTTGCAATAAAATCCATGGAGTGATAGGTAAATGCAGCACTAAATAGTGTTGAGCATCAATGGTTTCTATTAAATCACCCTCACCACAAACAATAATGTTATTGATACTATGTGTATCTTGCTCGACACTATTATTGCTCGACAGCCAATGGTCTAAAGTTAATTTGTCTATACCATGGATATCAATGATAATTATATCCATTGGTTGGCATGAATAATTATCCAGCTCATTGAAGTGTTCAATATTTGCTATATTTTCCCAAGCACCATGCAAACTAAACTCAACCCATTGATAAAATTCAATATTATTAGTCACCACCAAGGCCTGCTGGCCAACCAATGATTTTTGTTGAATAATACCCACATTTTGAATAAAACCATTCTCGTCTAGGGGTTTTTTATAAGGGATTTCAAGTTGAAAACAACTGCCTTGGCCAACTTTTGAAGTCACTGAAATCGAGCCACCGGCAGCGATAACAAGTTCTTTAGTAATGGACAAACCTAAGCCTGTACCACCATAGCGGCGCGTAATTGATGAGTCTGCTTGAATAAATGGCTGAAATATATCATTGACCTGTTGTGGTTCAATACCAATACCAGTATCAATTACTTTAATATTTAAAAGCGTATTGTGCGCCGTATCTACTGCATTGACATGCAGCTGTACGGAACCCTGATCGGTAAATTGAAAAGCATTACTAATAACATTGGTTAATATTTGTCTCAAGCGTATATTATCGCCAATAAGTTGAGCCGGGATTTTTTGATCGATAAAACACAATAAGCGAACCTTCGGGTTATTATTTTTTGAATGAACTAAATACAATACCTGCTCAAGTTCTGCTCTAATACTCATTGGTTTAGCTTCAAGAATCACAGCACCAGCTTCAAGTTTAGACATATCCAAAACTTTATTAATCATCTCGAGTAAATGATGTGAAGCATCGCCAATTCTTTGCACAGTTTGAATTTGTTGAGCATCAATTTGTGATCGTTTTAATACCTGTGTAAAACCAATAATACTGTTCATTGGTGTTCTTAACTCATGACTCATGACTGCTAAAAACCGACTTTTGGCCACCATAGATGCCTCTGCATCTTGTTTTGCTTGCTTCAAAATCTCTGCTTGACTTTGTAATTCTTTTTGCACAATGTCATATTGATGTACTTGTAAACGTAATTTAGCCCGGCTTTTAGCGATAATCATAGCCGCTTGTTTTTCTTGAGAAATATCTCTTAAGGTAAACACATAGTAGGTGTCTTGTAATGCGTTTTGCGATTGACGTGCACTCGGCATTAAAGATATATGCACATCGACTTCAATCAATCTATTCTCAGCTACAGCATTTAATCCACGACTGCCAAATTCGCCTGTAAATATTTCATCAATATGAGCACTGACATAATCCAACAGCCCAGGCACTAAATCATCAATAGTTTCACAGTGACGCAACTTGTCACCAAAAGTACTCTGTGCTTGTCGATTCCATTCATGAATACCACCAGCTTGGTTGGTGCCTATCACCATATCTGCTACTGAATTTAAAGTATTACGTAAAATTTCCCGCGATTGAATAATAGCTTTATTTTGTCGATTAATCACCTGAATCATGCGCACGCCAAAGCCTGTTAAAAATAAAAAGCATAACGATGAAATCAGTAGAATAAACTGACCAAAAACATAACTTGACTCTGTAGCTGCAGCATTACTACTAATATTTAAAATTAAAGCATTTTGCAAGTTTTCGCCAAGCTTAGCAAAATACCCAATACTATTTCTAAAATATTTATCGGCATAGGATAATCTATCGCCAGCCAATTGAATCTGACTTGCCTCTACATAAGTAAAAACTACCTCAGCTTCAGACATAAGATTAAATATATTTTGATAAATTTCATCTAAATAAGGCGCAATCAGCTCTTGAGTGTGATCATCATATTGATCAAGACTTAAAGACACATTTTGAAAATTAATTAAATAATCTGCATAAGCAGTTCTGAGTTTTTTTCGCGCCACATCTACATCACGAGTTAAAATAACTTGGCTCACTGGCGCCTTGATTTTAACCGTATCATTACTGAGTTGAAAAATAGCTAAACGAAGAGTTTCTAAATCATTGGATTCTTGCAGTGATGCAGCAAATATTGAATAAATTTTAGAGTGAAGATAAACAGCCGAGACTAACGCAAAGAGGCTAAAACAGCTAATCACACATATAATTATAGAAAACCGCAAACGGTAGCGCTTACCGCGAGTTGCTTCTTCTTTACTAAATTCAAGTAAATTACTTGTTTTAGCACGGCTCCTTGATACTACTGGGGAATCCATTCAAAAATGCCCATTTAAAAATATGTTGTGACTCACTCTATAAGCGTAGACACCTTTTATTAAATAGGAAGACGAGCAATTACATTGACAGGAGCAAACACAAAAAGCCCACAAATTTTTCTTGTGGGCTTTGTCGGATCATTCAGAGATTAAATGTACACACTTAATCTCAAGCAGTGCTTAAGCTAAAATTTACATCGATTCTTTGTATTCTAAGCGAGCTTTGTGTAATAACACTTCTGTATAGCCACTTGGTTGAGCTTTACCATCAATCACTAAGCGACAAGCTGCTTTAAACGCTATATTGTGTTCTAAATCATTGCACATTGGTTTGTAGGTTGTATCACCTTCGTTTTGGCGATCCACCACTTGCGCCATTCTACGCATAACAGCCATAACCTCACTCTCTGAACACACCCCATGATAAAGCCAGTTAGCCATATGCTGGCTCGAAATACGCAAGGTCGCCCTATCTTCCATAAGACCAACATCATGAATATCAGGCACTTTAGAACAGCCTACACCATGCTGCACCCAACGCACTACATAGCCTAAAATCCCTTGAGCGTTATTATCTAACTCCTGGTTAATTTCAGCCTTACTCCAATTGGTATTGGCTGCTACAGGCACTTTTAATAAGTCAGTCAAGCCCATAGGCGCATTATTTGCGAGCTTCGCTTGTACATCAGCCACCAATGTTCGATGATAATGAATCACGTGTAAACTTGCGGCCGTAGGTGAAGGCACCCAAGCACAATTTGCCCCAGCATTAGGGTGTTCTATTTTAGTGGCCAACATATCAGCCATAAGGTCTGGTTTAGGCCACATACCTTTACCAATTTGAGCTTTACCTTTTAAACCACAGGCCAAACCTATATTTACATTCCAGTCTTCATAAGCTGCAATCCAAGGTTGTTGCTTCATTTCAGTTTTACGCACCATTGGGCCTGCCAACATACTAGTATGAATTTCATCACCAGTACGGTCCAAAAAGCCTGTATTAATAAAAATAACCCGCTCTGCAGCGCGCTCAATGCAGGCTTTTAAATTTAAAGTGGTACGGCGCTCTTCATCCATAATGCCAATTTTTAAAGTATTAGCTGGTAATTGCAGAGTTTTTTCAATGGCCGCAAATAAGTCAACCGTAAATTGCACTTCATCTGGGCCATGCATTTTAGGTTTAACAATATACACACTGCCTTGGCGGGAGTTTTGCCGTGAGCCCAGTTGTTTCACATCATGCACTGCGGCAAAGGCTGTTATAAAGCCATCGAGAATACCTTCAGGAATCGGCTGACCATCTTTAAGCACCGCCTGAGTATTCATTAATAGACCTACGTTGCGCACCAGCATCAAGCTGCGGCCAGGCAACTGCAAAGATTCACCAGTAACACTGGTATAAAAGCGATCCTGCGCCATAGATCGATGAACTAAGCGGCCAGCTTTTTCAAATTTATCTTCTAAGCTGCCCTGCATTAACCCAAGCCAATTACGATACACCACAACCTTGTCACTGGCATCTACAGCAGCCACAGAGTCTTCACAATCTTGAATAGTGGTAATGGCAGATTCCATTACCACATCTTTTAAACCCGCTGGATGATGGCGACCTACCGGGCTTGTGGCATCGAATAATAGTTCAAGATGCAATTCATTATGTTTAAACAATAATTGAGTGTCGCCTTTAAAACCCACAAACGCATCAGTGGTCTTAAGCTGTGTAATTTCGCCATTTTCTAAGGTAATCACCAAAGATTTACTCGTACTATCACCGCCTTGCACCTTGTAAGCCACAGCTTGCTGATGACTGCCTTGCGCCAATGGAATAATTTCATCAAGTAACCCCCCAGCATAGGCAACAACTTTTTGGCCTCTTACCGGGTTATACTGCGGCGTTTTTTCCGCGCCATCGGTCTCAGGGATTACATCTGTGCCATACAAAGCGTCATACAGGCTTCCCCAACGGGCATTCGCAGCATTTAAGGCATAACGCGCATTCATAACCGGCACCACCAGCTGCGGCCCGGCAATAGTGGCAATTTCTGGATCAACATTCTGGGTGTTTAATTCAACCTTACCAGGCTGAGGTTGGATATAGTCAATAGAAGTCAAAAAGCTCTGTTGATCTGCTGGATCAATCGGCGGTAAATTTTGCGCCAGCCGTTCTTTATAATAATTATTGATTTTAACTTGAAAATCATCGCGAATGGCCAATAGCTCTGCGTTTCTCGGCATAAATTCATCTAAAGCACGACTCATTGAGAGCCAAAAAGCATCCGGTGAAATACCAGTACCAGGGGCAATATCAATAGCCACCAATTCAGCCAACTCTTTGGCAATATCTAAACCATGCAAATGTATTCGTTGAGTCATTCCTTGTCCTCTTTTTCAATGAACTGTGATGTATTAGCTCGTGTAAATCAACTGAAATGTATTAATTGACGCAGATCAACTCACGTCTACAAATTGGGCTTGATTAGACTCTACACTAGCACTGCAAAGATTTCTTGCCAATAGTTGAGCCTATTAATCAGATGAAAATTTGGGGCTTTTTACTATCCATCAATCAATTAAGCCATTATCAACCCTAGCCTGCATAGACTCATGATTAAGTATACCCACATTGTATCAATTCAGAAGCTAAGCACATGAAATTTAATAAGATTTGATTTAAACCATGCACAAACTAATTTTTACTTTCTTTAAATGACAAAAATGATTGCTTTTCGATCCTACATTGATTAATATCTCGCCAGTAAATAAAAAACTAGCATCTAAGACTTAATGAGAATATATCCCCCCTTCTTAATCAAGAGCTGAACATTGCTCAAAACTAAATATTTAAGATTATAAATCTATGAAATCAATTTCAATCATGAATCATCAAGGTGAGGTTGACACTTCTATTTTGCAGGAAACGGAAAGAAATTATAAGATTAAATTACCCAGTTTGTTCAAAGGATTTATTACTCAGTTTAATAATGCTTCTTTAGTAACAGATATGGTAACATTTAAGGTATCAGATTCTCAAGAAACTGAACGCGATGTTAATTTTCTAGATTTTTCAGATGATGATATTCAATTTAATTTAGAGGTACTCATTAATATTTGGGGCAATAAAGGTGTCTTTCCTTTTGGCATATCTGCATTGGGCGATTTTTTTTGCTTCGATGATCGTCATATAATACATTCGGGTGAACCACCTGTGGTTGTTATTATTCATGATTACCATGATGATCAAGGCATGCCAATGGTTTTTAATTTAGCAATAAATTTTCGTCAATTTTTGTATAACCAGCGCAAGAAGAATGTAAGCCACTTGCAGGAGGCATTACTGTTTTCAATCAAATCAAAATATTCACTCTAATTAACAACCTCTCAAACAATCGCTTTATTCCATAGCCCGTAATTATTGTAAATCTTGCCTCGTCTGAAGCTCAATGCAATCAATAGTAGACCGCACACAAGACTGGACAGGATAGAAAGCAAGCCGGCTCCATAGACAAACGGGGTGATAAACAGCGCCGCACCTAGCGGGATGAGCAGGAAACGAAATGCTCGCCCCGATTCCGCCAAGGCTGTAATAACCACTGTTAACGCCAGAGCGCCAATCACATGATCGGCACTGGCCATTGATCCTTCGGCATCTAAGGTTAAACGGGTAAACATCAGCCATATTCCTACAGGAATGCACAATGCCAAGTTCCACGGCAAAGTGACGCCGCCGCCCAGCATATCTTTGATAATCGCACCGGGCTTGCGGTCAAATTCGGTGCGGTCTTCTTGGTAATCGCCATCATCTGTATCGCCGAGGAAGAATATGCGCAGTAAAGGACGGCCTTGTTTCATGCGGCGATAGAGAAATTCTGAGGTAGCGACCAGTTCATCCAAAGAATAGGGAATCTGGATTAACATCGCTGCCGCTGCGATCATGCAAAGCGTGCACCAGGTGCCTATCCAGATAGGTTGGATGATGATAAAGAAAATGGAAATAATTCCGAGCGGTACAATCATAATTCCAAACAGCATCACTAACCAGGGCATAGTGCGCCAGCGCCGCACCGACCCCATAATGCCTGTAATGATTTCCAGCGCATAGGTCATGGCTCCCAAACCGGCATCTGGTACCGGCCAGGCTTCAGATACGGAAGAGGTGATAATTTCTTCCGTACCATTCTTAGGGTTATTGGCTACACCCGTAAAGAAGGGCTCCCAAATGCCGTCGATATGACCGAGTTGGTAAGCACAAAGATAGCGCGAAACGAAAAACCCCACAAAAGCTAAAATAATAATCGGCATGCGTTGCAGCCAGCCTGAGGGATTGAATTCCCAGCCAGGTGGTGTGCTTGGACCAGTTTCTGCAGCCACACAGGATACTCCTGGGGTGGGGCGAGAACACACAGCAAAGCCGATGATCAACATTCCCACAATTGTATCATTCAAATAAGCAGCGGCGCTTGGTGCCCAGAAAATCAATGGCGCGCCAAGCAGCCAGAGCCCAACTGCACCAGCCGCCCATCTTGCAAATCCCATGCGCCAGGACAGGGATAAAAATGAGAATACCAGCAGCGCTACTCCGGAAGCTAGATTGCTCCAGACCATAGCTTGACTTTCATAGCCTAGAATAAAAGGAGCGGTCAATAGCCAGAGTGCCAGGCCCATATTCAAAAAATGCGCCCAGAGAAACCCAAAATGCTGAGCTTTATATTCAGCTTCATGCTCTTCGCGTACTCTATTCGGATTTTGATTTTTCTCTTGGGCTGTTTGTATCCAGTCCGGTCGGGTAATGCCGTTGCGCTTATACCAGGCGGATGGATCAGCTTTTAAGCTGTCAACCAGCTTTTTTAAGCCTTTGTAGATTGTATGTTCTGGTTGCCAGTCCAATTGTTCTTTAGCGCGGGATATATCCAGATCGTAATGATCGCTGGCTAGATCAATCATGAAAGGTTTAATAAAGGGTTTTTCTCCCTGATCGATGGCATCGGGAATGACAGGTTCAGCTTTATCTTCTACCCATGCACCGGGCTTGGCAACAAGCTCAGGTACATCAAAAGTCTTCCATTTCTTTTCGCCAAAAAAGAGGCCACCGATGCGGTTTTGCAACTCTTGATAGCTCATAACCTGATCTTCTCCAGCGAGGATCACATTGTTTGTGGGCAGAGTCTTGCGGTGATCTACAACGCGAGTGAAAACATTGACCATATCTTCTTTGTGGATGAAGGCTTGTCCAGCTGTCATATCACCAGCATAAAGATGGCTTTTGATGTTGCGTTCATAAATGCGAGCGATTTGATAGGTTAAGGTGGGCACGGCGTGTTCATCATCGTACAACCCTGCTAGCCTTAAAATTGTGTAGGGAATTATACCGTGATTTTCCTGTATAATTTTCTCCGCTTCAGCCTTTGATTGCGGGTAGATCCAGCCAGGCTTAACAGGAGCGTCTTCGCTAATTTTGTGCCCAGGTACACCAGCTTCGTTGACCAACATGGTTGATGAATAAATAAAACGCTCAACATTACAATCTTGCAATTCCTGTAACAAGATTTTCGTGCCGTCAACATTCAGTTTTTGATAGAGCTGATGCTCTTGACCTGTAAAATCGAAATAAGCAGCCAAATGAATGACCGCGGCAATCGCTTTGCCGTGCACTTCACGAATTTTATGGAGCGTGAGTTTAATAGAATCGCCCGAAGTCAAATCACACTTATAACTTTCATGGGCGGCATCAGAGGTTTCGATATCCAAGCCTATCACATGGTGTTCCTTTTTCAGCGCATGGCATAGGGCGCAACCGATATTACCCGATGCACCAGTAATAAGAACAATAGGCTTTGGATTGTCATGAGTCATTTTCATTCTCTTTTTGATTTGTACTTTTGCGTTTTAGGTTCCATTCAGCCACGTTACAAAAATTCATATTAACTACTAACATAGCGTGCGGAAGATGAAAGTAACAACAACGACTAGATTATGAGCTGTGCTTTTGACAATAATCTCGACAATTCATCTCTTGATGCACCTTCCACATGATACTTTGCTAGCAAACTTTGCGATTGCGATAAATATCAAATTCGCTCTAGTTCAAGTTTATAGTTGCGCATTTATGCCACCGGTATATGTGTAGTGTTTTATAAATGTACAAGCAACTCGAATAGGTTTTCACATGAATTTGCTGATTATAGACTTTGAACTTAACTTTAATTTTTATAAAGAAAAACTACCTCTGCTTTTTGAAAAGTCAGATGCGCAATTTGCACAAAATATCACTGAAGTTACTCAGTATTTGTATCAAACGGTTGATCTCATTATTTGTCATCATATGCCGTCGAAATATTCGGCCTTTGATTTAATGACCTATCTAAGTAGATTTAAACCTGAAAAGCCTATGTTTTGCATTGTGGTCGTGAGCGAGACAACACAATTCTCTGTTCAATTGGCTTTAGATGCCGGTATAACCTTTATTGTTGAAATAAATAACTTAACAGAGACTTGTATCAATACTTTAATTTTAAATCATAACAATCTTAAAACCATGTCAAAGTTAAAAAAAGCAGATGCAAAACTCCGTGAAATTGACAGTTTGACGCAACTGCCAAACCGTCATGCTTATGATGAAAAACTGTCCGAGATAACGAACCTAACAATAAACCAAGAGCATGAAATACTCATGAATACGCATCCTAAGCAAGCTGCTTTATTGGTTTTTGATATTGATAATTTTAAAGGTATTAATGATACTTATGGCCATTCTGTTGGTGATTTTGTTCTTAAAATTGTGTCTAGTCGAGTGGTTTCAATTTTAAGAAATAATGAGTTTTTCGCCCGTCTTGGTGGGGATGAATTCAGCCTAATTTTAGAGGACTCTCAATCTGGCAAACTTCAAGAAGAAATGTATGTCATTGCTCAACGTATTATCGATACGACTCAAAACCCAATAGAGATAAAAAATTTTTCAATCCAGGTAACATTGAGTATTGGTTGCGCCTTATTTAATAAAAAAATGACTTCAATAACTGAATTCTATCAGGCGGCAGATATTGCAATGTATTCTGCTAAGCGTAATGGCAAAAACAAATATACTATTTATGATGAAATCATGCGGTTGGAACATGAGCATAATATTACTTTAACTCAGGAAATTACAATTGCCTTAGATCAGAAAAATTTAGCAGTTCATTATCTGCCAGTTTTGACTTCATGTGATCCAAACAAGCTAGTTGGTGTAGAAGCATTAGTCCGGTTGAATTTGTACAGTGAAATTATAAACCCACCTCAGTTTTTGTCCATTGCTGAAAACAATGGTTTAATCATTTCTATAGGACGGCAAGTTTTAGTGCAAGCCATGGAACAACTGGCTCGATGGAACAGATTGAGAAGTGAGCCGTTGATACTCTATATAAATTTAAGCTTTGCACAACTGAATGATTTTTATTTATCTAAATTTCTCGATGCTGAATTGGCACGCTTAGGGATATCGGCAGAGCATTTGGTTTTTGATATTCCTGAGTCAGCCTACACCAAAGCGAGCACCATGCAAAAACAAACTTTAATCAACCTTGAAAACATTGGTTGTAGTCTTTGCCTGGATGATGTTGGATCAGGGTGTTTTCCAGTCTATCATCTTATGGATTTGCCGGTTAAATTTGCTAAAATAGATGCAAAATTGATCAGTGAAGCTACAGTGTCACAAGCGCATTTATCAATTCTAAAAGCTCTGATTAGTTTATTGACAGATGTCGGTTATGGGATAATTGCCAAAGGAGTTGAAACATCACAACAATTGAAACTATGCCAACAATTAGCAATTCCAAAGACACAAGGATTTTTTCATGACGTACCTCAATCAGCTCAAACTATTACAGAAAGATGGCAACTTTCGAACTGATATACTTATCATTCGCTGTAAAAGAAGTGTTTAGACATCACCCACTTTTTATTTGAACATTTAACGTTTATAAATCATGGCTTATGCTGTATAAGTTCTGACCTAAAACATTAGGCTGCTTTACGGAAAACACTTTTTGCGCTTATCAAACCATGCATTTGTGGTTTATTTAATGTAATCAACGGACTAATCGCATCCAATAAGTTTGTCTGCGCGCTTGCAGTGAGGGTGATTTATTCACTATAATTGCATTACCATTGCCATCAGTGGTTAAAAATACTTCATTATTACCATTGCCTAAAATAACGGTATCTAAATATTGAGAATTACTCACAATGCCATCTACATTTTGGTTGTTACGGCGAATACTCTTGCCATCATCATCCAGAAAAACTGGAGCACCAAGGGAACGTCCAGTGAGTGCGTCGACTGTTAAAATACTGGAATAATAAGTTGGCTCACTGCATACTGCTGTACTTGATTTACCCACACTAACAAAACTCACTTGGCCATTTTGAATTTTAGGTGCGGTGATGACATTCGATTGTGATAAAATACCTTTAAATTCAATCATCCACCCTTGCGGATCAGCAACATCTTTACCTGGTTTAATCACAACATCTGATGTAGTGGATGACATGACATGCTGCACTAAAGTCGAATGAGTAATGACTGACTTTCCGGCATCGTAAATACCAAAGATTGCATTGTCACCGGTATTTTGCTCTGCTGCGATCAATTGACCTGTGCCAAATAAAACGACAATACCATTGGTAGGATGAGCAACAGCGCCTGGTTTATTGGTAATCGGTTGTCCACCTGTGGAAAACAAAGGCTTGGCTAAAGTATCGCTCCCATAAGTAGACCCCCATTGCGATGCATTGCTACTCGTGACATCAATATTAAATAGGTTACCAAAATAATCGCCCACATAAATTCGATCGATAATGCCATCGAGATCAAGATCAACTAAAGCTGGTTCTGCTAAACCATTCCGTCGATCTAGGTTTTTTGGATCATGTGCTGCATTATGTCCAGTGGTAATTTTTTTAATGAGCTTGCCTGTTTCTACATCCACAAAATACAGCACGGCATTACCAGTATCGGAATTATACCCATTCCCAAATACGGCAACCCAACGATTATTCGCCATTAGACCAACAGCTGGCTTGGCAAAGGTTTTACCTAAGTCGTCATCACCTTTAAATTCCCACAAAACTTTATTATTTAATTCAGCAGCACTCAAGTCACGCGGGTTAGTCACATCCAATGCAAAGTAACCTTTACCGCCTTGACCTAAACCACTCATCAGCACTGTTTTCCATGTATTTGCATCATTAAAAAAAACATCCGCAGCCAGCATTGGTCCATCGACTCGGCTTTGAATAGCCACATCTTGTGTGCGCATATCCTTTTCTAATACTAAATCTGGTAAATACGCAAACACTTCTTTGCCAGTTTTACCATCAAAACCGTGTAATAACCCGCCGTTACTTCCAGCATAGACTGTAGTTGGTCGATCTTTATGAGTATTTTTAAAGCGCGAATAAGCCTTAAATTGCGGTAATTGCTCTGGAAATATACGATTTGGCGGTATGACGGCTATCGGAGTAGAATGGACAAATGTAGATAAAGGAGCTTCAAGTAAGCGGCTTGAAAAATCGCTAAACGCTGATGCAAGCGCTCGACCCGTTAGATTTGGAAACACTCGACTCCTTTGCTGATCTGTTAAAATATTATTAACATCGGCGTTTGCAGTAAGTTGCACAGCTTGTTTTTGGGTGGGATTGTAGGTGAATAATAATCGATCCTGCCCAAAGAATGTTTTATTATTGACTAATTCAGCAGCGCTCCATAGCGGATCACTAAAAGAGACAGTGTCATCATCAACGTCAAGAACCGATGCTTTGATATCCCCAGTAAGATTAAGAAGCTCGTATTCGCTCCTGAAGTAAGAATTTCCTGATTGTAAACGGCCAGAAATTGTTGACCCAGATGTACCACTTTTAACTGCACGATCAATTGTAGTCAACAATTTTTCAACACTTTCTAATACCTTAGGGATATCTAGCGCTGGCATAAATTGACCAGCGCTATTATAAGCAGCATGCCAAAGACCTTCGACACTTTTGCCGTCAGGAACCCCCCAGACATCATTTTCTTTCAATTTCAAAACCGTCAGAAAGAATAAAAGCGAAATTTTGCTGGCAGGCCTCTATAATTGGCCTAGTAGCCGGATCTGTGTCACGAAAATGTTGCAGTGCTCGGCCTAAGCCCTTTCGGGTACTAGTTCTCGTGTTAGCAGGATTTAAAATCGCCACATCTAAAATAGCTTGGTTTTGACTTGTCTTATCGTAATTTGCATCACTTGGTATAAGTTGCTCACCATGAACGGAATTAAATGAAGTCAAACCATAGCGAAATGAAGGGTGGTCTTCCATAATTTGGCCAACCAAACCAGCCAATGTTTGTCGGCGTTCACGATGATAGCCAAACCAATTCGCAATATTCGTCTGCTCTTCTTCCAGGGTACGACCCCAACGATTATTCCATTGAGTTGAGCTGGTTTCTGAACCGTTGAAACATCTCAACACTTCTTGTCGACTATCAAGACGTGTATCCGGTCGACAATCGACAATATTTGGATGTGGCGCAAACGACGTCGAAGTAATTGCGACCTCATCTTCAGTAAAATAATATTGATCAAAATCGTCCCAGATATCGACGACCCCGTTAGGTATTTGATTTAAATTCGCTTGACTTAAAGGTGGCGTCCAACCAGCCGTATCCTTCCAAACGGTATACGAAAAATCCAATGTACCCATATCAAGTATTTGAGAATTGGACGATTGAGGATAATATTTCACATTATGGAAATCTAAATCTGAATATCCTGACCATGGTTTATAAGTTCGATTAGGATCGTATCGAGTCAGATCATAGTCGGCACTAAAAACTCGCCAATCCAGTTGCGCCAATTTTAATAATTCTAACCTCCCAGCTTTATCATGATTTCTTCGACAAAAATCGGAAGATTCAGTTTCTTGGAGCCAATTTTGAATAGAGACTCCCATAGGGGATTTGTCTCCGCAAAACAATCTTGAAATACTATAACGCTCAGAGTTTAAAAGTGTTGTATTTGCAAAAAAATAACTATCAGTCTGATATTGGGATTTACTAGGAGTAACTGTGTATCGCATGGAACTAGAGTCATCTAATACGAACATTATATTTGGTTCAACTGGCACATTGCTACTTAATTGCACTAAAGGAATATCTACCGCAGCAAACGTAAATTGAGTATAGATTAAAAGTATTACTATACTCACAAATGATTTTGATACATTGTTCGAATGAACCATTAAAGGCTACCTTTTATTAATCTATTAATTAATAGTAGACTTTTGAAGCCTGATCAACAATATAAACTACCACTCCTTTGTTACTTATTATGATATTAGTGTAACAAATTAAGTGACTCTTGCTTAATATTTGCTTATGCAATAGTGGTTAGGGAAGATTATATTGCACCCTGCACTGTCAGAAAAGTAATCTGCCTTAAAAGTCTGTGTACACTAGCCTGTTTCACACTTTTCAGCTAAATTACTTTTATAAAGGCGTACACTACTCATTAAGCACCAATTGAACGGTAAAATCAGCATTCTTTCAATACCCCAGCACTTGCTTCACAAAAGGAATTGTTAACTTACGTTGATGCATTAAAGTAGCTGTTTCCAGCTGTTGGATAATATTAACTAAGGCGGTGGTTGACCTTGGCGCTCGGCGCACAACAAAGTAAGCAACCTACCTCACTTCCTGACCCATCAACTATGGATGATAGCAAACACTGGTATTTAATGCGTAAAGCCATGCAAGCCAAAGGCACTGGCAAAGATGCTCATCATATCGTACCACTCGAGTCTTACAAAAAGTTACCTTTGTTAATGCAAAAAGCTGCTGAAGGTGGTTTTGATATTGATGGGAAGTCTAATGGTATACTATTAAAACGAGGAGAAGATCATAATGGTGGACACCCAATTTATAATAAAGAAATGTTGCGTAAATTATCAGCAATAGATCCATGTCTAAGCCCTAGATCTACAGCACGCGCAGTGGATACAGTGGCATATACAATGAAAAAAGCCATTAAAAACAAAACTTTTGGACCATGGGGTTAAATATGAACGATTCTCTAGAGCTCAATAATTGGACAGACGTGTTAAAAATAGCAGCAGGAATTTATAAAGCTAAAGATGACGAAGTTGAACTATCAAGATTATTGCAAGGCAATAAAGTTATTCTCGAAGGTGAAATCTATATTATTAATCATGATGATTCAATGGATTTCTACTGTATTAATGTTCATCCAATTAGGGAAGAAATAGTCATAGAATCACGTAATAAAATACTCACATCAAATAATGTGAGTATTTTTCTTGAAAAAGAAAATTGTGGTTTAACTAAAAAATTCCAAATCGGACAAACAATAAAAATTGAAGCTTATATAATAATGGGCAAAGGTATTTTCAACCCTGTGTCTGTAGCAGATTATGATGAAGAGCCAGCTCTTTATCTTCAAACAGCCGTTGAAAATGTTATAAGTATTGAAGCTATTTAATTTAATAAGGCTTAAAAATGACAGAAGTATCGCCATTGAGTAAGAGTTCGCCATTATTAGCCATTGACCGGGGCAATGATAAAGGCCAAAAGGCTGTATACCATACCACTATGGGTAATACACAAATAGATCTTAAAAAGCTTAATAAACTAACCTTGGTGATTGAACCTGGTAAAATAGTTGATGTTAATTTTAAAAGTATGGGCCTATTAAGCGGTAAAACCTTTTCATTTGAAAATTTAGACACTGATGTAAATGCAGAGCCTAGAATTGTGCGTATTTATATTGATAATGACCGACAATCTGCTAGTGTTGGCGAGGGTAAAGATGCTGATAACCAACGGCAATGGACACCTTTAGACCCTTATGGTGATGGTGAGTATACTAGCGCCTCAGCTCAACAAAAAATCTTCTTTCACCAAGCTAAACACAATTCATATTTACGCGATAGTACCAAAAATATGATTATTGGTACCCCGCTTGCACACACTCTTAAACATTATATGCAATCCATGCAGGACGATTCATTAAATGACACGCTAGTAAACAGCCGTGAGGTACCACTGGATACTAGTCCATTAGATTACCCGCAACTGGGTACCCTGAGTGACTTTGAGCGTAACAATAAATTAATAGGTCTCGAGCATGATAAAGCATTAGAAAAATATCATAAGGCAGGATCAGATTTGTTTAATACGGCTGATGAATACCAAGATACTGTAAAGTCTTATTTCGACTATCTCCATACTAGGGTAAGCAAAAAGGCAGATACCAGCGAAAGCTCAGCGTTAATTGCTCAAATATGTATTTTTGAAAAGCAGATTAACACTATAGGTTTTCACTTTTTTGATCAATTAACTGATAAAGAGCAAAAATTATATGAAGCAAGCGCTATCTCTGATTCTATCACCACAGAAGAGTCAATAATTAAATTTAAAGCAGCAGCAGAATACTTAGAACTTATTCATCAAAATATACATATTAAATACCAAGAAATTAATCAACAACTGGAAACATTTGAAGTAGCAATGAGTAAACTCTCAAATGCTACCCCTCCTCCTCAAGATATTGCAACTGCTTAATACCCCAGCACTTGCTTAACAAAAGGAATTGTTAAGCTGCGTTAATGCCTTAGAGTAGCTGTTTATATTACTTTTATGGGGCGATGACATTTAACGACGGAAAATAAGTAGTATAACGGCGGTTATCACGAGTTATTAAGCTCCACCCTTTAACGGCAGCGTGTGCCCCGATGTAAAAGTCAGGCAAAGGCGAGTGTTTTGCTCCACCTGCTTTTCGATATTTTAAAAAACATTTGCCTGCAAGGAATGCAGCTTCATAAGGGAGGTTGTCACGGTAAATATAGTCTGACGGTAGCGCACTTTCAAGATCTTCAATACTTTTAAAGCCTACAGATATTTCAGAATAGATGATCGGGTTAATGTAAAGCAATTCGTATTCAGCAGATTCTGCGAGAATATTTGCCGACCATTGAAACCAGTTTTTATCCTCCGTAAAAATATCTAAAAGAACATTACTATCCACAAGTATTGGCATTAGGTCTTCCGTGTTAATTGCATGATTTCATCGGTGCTCATTGAAATATTGCTCTTGCCTGTCATTGACTCAAGCAATTTTTTACTGCGAACAGACTTAACAGCTTTACGCACACGTAATTCATTACCTATGAGCTCAAACTCTACATCAGTATGAGGTAATAAGCCTAAAGCCTCTCGATACTTTTTCGGAATTGTAATTTGGCCTTTGGAAGTAATAAGCATTAAAGTACCCACTAATAAAGTAAGAATAATACTAGTATTACAAATAATGCTTTACATGTCTAGTTTGCTATAACACAATTTTAGTAATATATATTCCTCAAGGAGAATCAGTTTGCAAGCTTACTTTTAGTACCCCAGCACCTGCTTAACAAAAGGAATTGTTAACTTGCGTTGATGCATTAGAGTAGCTGTTTCCAGCTGTTGAATAATATTAACTAAGGCGGTGGTTGACCTTGGCGCTCGGCGTAAAATAAAGTGCGCCATTTCTTGGCTCATGCTCATGCCGCGCCTACTTGACAACCAACATACAAAGTCAAGCCGCTGCGACTGGGCCATGGGCTTAAGTTGATAACTCAGCCCCCATTGCAGCCGGGATTGCAGATCGGGCAAAATATGAGTTAAATAATGAATATTAACATTACTGGCCACAATGAGCCGCCGGTTGTTTTCCCGCATCAGGTTAAATAACTTAAACAAACCTAATTGAAACTCTGCATATTCATGGCTATTAATCACTTGTAAGTTATCAATACATAAAAGGTCTTGGTGTTCTAGGCCTTCTAAAACCGTAAATGCATCTGGGCTTAATACAGCTAAATCAAGATAACCAGCATGGCCACCCTGTTGATGTACCTCTTGGCACCCAGCCTGTAATAGATGGGATTTACCAATCCCTTGACTGCCCCATATAAAAAACACCATTTCTTGTGCAAATTGCTTGGCGCTTGCACTTGCTGGGCTGGCATGGTTGGTATTAGTTGCATTGGATAAATAATGCTGTAATTGAAAGAGGATTTCCTGGCAGTCTGCATACTGGTAAAAATCTTGCAGACTAGTTCTTGGCGCAAAACCAAACGGCAATAAAAGCTGTCGCATGGTCATTCCTTTGGTTGTGTCACCGTATAAATTTGATGGCCCCAAATACGAAAATAAACAATGCCGCTCGCTAGCGTGAGCCCAAACACTAAAATTAACAGCCCATTAGAGAATAAATTGAACCAATAATTGGGCAATAAATGATTAATACACACCACACCTACAAAAGCAAACTGACACAGGGTTGATAACTTACCCAATAGATTGGCTTGGCCTTCAGGGGCACCATGCTGCCTGTAAAACAAGCTAGCGCCTAATATTAAGCCAAAATCTCGGCAAAGTATTATACCTGCCACAAACCAGGGCACATAATTGATCCAGGTTAAGGCAATAAAAATAGAATTTAACAGAATTTTATCAGCTAAAGGGTCAAGCCAGGCACCCAGCGACGTTTGTTGCTGGAAACTTCTTGCTATCCAGCCATCCAACCAATCGGTAAAACCAGAGAGAAGTAACAGACCACCAAACCATATAAAATCTTCATTAACAATAACCCACACTAAGGGCAATGTGAGCAGTATCCTGAATACACTCAGTGAATTTGGAATATTCATACAAAAAATGATCCTGGTCAGCAAAAGCGTCCCAGAAATACAACAAGATACAAACACATGCTTGTATCTTAATTTAGATTTTAAGCGCTACACCGCTTAATTACTCTTCTGGTAACTGTGCATACTTTACCACAGCAGAGCCAACTTATGAAAATTCTGGCTTTCGCCCACTTATATACTTATTTGCCTTTAAAAACAGCATATAAAAAATTATACAAAAAAGCCATCAAATAGATGATGGCTTTTAAAGAGCAGAAAAAAAGTAAAAAACTAAGGTTTTAAATGGTTGCTGCCAAAATTAAACTTGTTACGAATGGCCATTTCTTCTTCACGGCGACGACGCTCTTGATCAGTATCTGCAGGCGGTGCACTGCCACCATTGCCAGCATCAGCTTTACCAAAATTGGCAGATTGCGACGCGGAAGACGAGGAGCCAGAAGATTCAATGGCTTGCACCGCTTTGGTTAAGCTTAAAGCAGTATCGATAAAGTTTTCTAAAATATTTCTAAAATCCGTTGGGGCCACTTCTGTCACCCGATCGGAATATGAAAACATAACTTCATCGTTCATGGGGTCTAAAGAAACACAACCACCACGAGTATCTTGTTGCAAATAGTTTAATTGCAATAACTTGCGCATTAGGGCGTGCTCATCGTTTGATTGCGACAGGGAGGTAAGCTTGGTATAGACGAAAAAGGAAGGAATAGTTTCTGGCACTTCGATGACTATGGTTAAGTCCTCGTAAGTAAAAGCACTAATCCCTTGGTCATTAAGCCGAATATTTTTGCCCACAGAAGCACCTATTTCAGCTAGGAAACTATCTATTTGCTTTCTATTATCTTCACTCATATTCAATTCTCTCTTGTGAGGCTTGCTCGTGTAACACGTTGGTCAATGATTCTACTGACATAGATTCTACCAGGACATCAACAATATTTCACGAACAAAACTACGCTTAAAGTTAAAAATTTGTACGAATTATGTAATTCATACAGCGACGTGATTCAAAATCACTGTAAATAATGGCTGCTTATTAAACATCCACCATCTCAATCCGTTTGATTGGTTGCACGGTAATATCTTGGGTAATTTCTTGATAAGACAATACCGGTAAAGCATAAATATCCTGCTCTATCATTTTACGCACATATCGCCTCACATCCATAGAAGTCACCAAAACAGGCTTGTAGGTACTTCTTGAAAGGTCGCCAACAGTTTGTGTAATCATTTGTACGATTTTATTGGTTAATATAGGATCTAAAGCAAGATATGAACCAGCGGATGTTTGGCGAATACCACTTCGAATAGCATCTTCCAAATCTTGGTCCAATAAATAAGCCGCCAATATATTTTGGCCATTACTGTATTTATAACTAATATATCGCTTCAAGTTTGAACGAATATACTCAGTTAACAAAACAGTTTCTTTTTCTTTTTGCGCCCATTCAACCAAAGCTTCTAATATAACTCGTAAATTGCGAATAGAAATATCTTCTGACACTAACCTTTGAAATATTTCTGCAATTTTTTGCGTTGGCAGTAATCTTTGCACTTCTTTAACTAACTCACCAAATTTTTCTTCCATATCTGATAAGAGTTGTTTGGTTTCTTGAATACCTACAAAATCTTCAGCGTATTTTTTCAACACAAATGAGAGGTGATAGGTAACAACTTTTGGGATACTCATAAAATTCACGCCAACACTGGTCATTTCATCCACTGAATTTTGCGATACCCAATAGGGCTTACCGACTGGTAAAAACTGCTCAGCTTCATGGCGTTTAATGCCAAGTAACTCAAGCTGATCTTCTTGGTTTACCACTAATACATGTTCGGGCATAATTCGGCCAGCAGCGACTGGCACTTCATGCAGCAGAATTTTATATTCACCTTCTTCTAAATGATTTGAATAGCGTAATTGAATCCCTGGAAACGGCACGCCAAGGTCTAAATACAAGGCGCCGCGGATATGGGTAATTTCATCGTTTAAAGTGCTCACATTAAGGTCTTGCTTGGCACCATCGTATATTTCCACAATAATGGGCACAGTCAGCTGGAAACCAGGCTTTTTCATGACTTCAGATGGGTTACTAGAGTTTTGGCCACCAGCAAAATCATAACCACCGGCGCTGGCGCCTTCAGCGGTTAAAGCCGTGCGTTTATCACCCATTTTCTTCAGTAAAAAGCCGCCACCACCAAACAATACTGCCAACGCTAAGAAAGTAAAGGTGGGAAAACCAGGAATCATAGCGAAACCAAGCAGCAGTAAACCGCCAATCATTAAAGCACCGGGCTTTTGCATCAGCTGAACTGAAATATCCGTACCAAGATCTTTCGATTCTTCAGTTGTGACTCGGGTTACGATAATACCAGAAGCTACAGCAATCATAAGGGCAGGAATTTGCGCAACCAGGCCATCACCAACGGTTAAAATTGAATAAGTAGTTAATGCATTCGATGCATCCATACCCAACTGGAAGACACCAATACTTACACCACCAATAATGTTCACCACAATGATAATAAGGCCAGCAATAGCGTCACCTTTGACAAACTTCATCGCACCATCCATGGACCCAAAGAGTTGACTCTCTTTTTCACCAATTTGACGGCGCTTACGAGCTTCTTCCATATCGATAACACCAGCACGCATATCTGAGTCAATACTCATCTGCTTACCAGGCATACCATCAAGAGTGAAACGTGCGCTTACTTCAGCAACTCGCTCAGAGCCCTTGGTAATAACTAAGAATTGCACAATAGTAATAATTAAGAATATAACCAGACCAACCACTAGGTTACCTTGCACTACAAAGTCACCAAAGGTCTCAACAATTGCCCCCGCGTCTGCATCTAAGAGAATTAATCGAGTAGTAGTAATGGACAAAGCCAAACGAAATATAGTAGTAATCAACAGCACGGAAGGAAAAGTCGCAAACTCGAGCGGCGTTCGCATATAAACAGCCATCATCAATAAGATGACCGAGATTGCCATATTTAAACCGATGAGCACATCAACTAAAAAAGTAGGTAACGGCAAAATCATCATGAAGATGACTGACATTAATAAAAATGCAATCATCAAATCACCACGTTTGGTGAGCTTTTGCATATTGTTGAGGGTACGTTCAGAAAACATGCTGACTACTCCGACTGCGATTGAGCATTTTGACGGTTCGCCAAATTACGATAAGTGACCATAGCCTCGCGGGCTTCATTTAATCGCCCAAGTTGCTTGTTCGCTTTTGCTAAAATTAAATACACACGGGAAATAGTTGGATTATCAACTTGAATCTCACGACTTAAGAGCATAAATCGATTACAGGCTTTGATGCATTCTTCATAACGCTCGCTGGCCAGATAGCAATAACCCAACCCACGAATAGCTTCAAGGTTGCGATTGTAATTAGATAGGACTAACTCGAGCAAATTAGTTGCATCTGAGTATTTATTGTTTTGAATGTAGACATAAGCTACAGCTAATAACCAATCGATTTGAACTTGGTTTAATTCTACCGTCCGCATAACAGGCCTCTTTTATGTTTATTATGAATAGTGTTACTTTATGTGACTTAAGCTTTATACAAAGATGCCAAATAAATCATCAGTAGATCCATGTTTTCGTCAAGCTCTTCTAAAGTATCAGCTGCTTTTTTAATACGGCTGGCCTTGCCAGGGTTATCTTTGGCTTTTTGATGCAACAGCTGCACCATGACATTGAGTATTTGGCGGAAATTACGCGGCGTCATAAGGTGAGGGTATACTAACTTGGGTTTGGTGAACTCGACCAAGCCATCGTTTAAAATATCTTCTTGATGAAAATAAATATCGATAGTGCTTGGCACACGATCGCCTTTGGGGACAAAATCTTTTTTTTCTGGCAGATTTAACTCACCACTGCGAAAAGGTGAATCGATAACACTATCAAGGCCATGGGAAATATCTAACAAAGTATCTACATCCTTTCATTGCGAATATTAAGATCAAATAAATAACTGATCTCTTTTATAACAGAGCTGCAGACAAATACCCGCAAATACTTACAAAAAACTCACTCAAATTATTTGCTCAATAGATTTATTGCAATTTGCAAAGCTTATTAATTACCAGCCTGATGCTCTAATAAATCCTGCCGGGTATCCCACAACACATCAAAAGCGGCGATTAAATCTTGGCTTTGATGATCAATAGCAGACAGCCGAATTGCAATAATAAACTCGTTCTGGCCATCTTGCCCTATGCGTATTTGGTAAGGGTGCGCCCGTTGAGGATCGCATAAAGTCAGTAGTTGTGCAGCAAAGGCTTCTTGTTGATAGCCATTTACTTGCATACGTAAAGACAACAAACAATGATCAGTGTTGTTTTCAAGGACAAACTGATCATCGCTTGCCAGCCGCACCACTAGCTGATCCTCAGGGATTGTTTTCGGTGTTGGGAGTTCTAGACGATCAAGTAAGTGCTCAACCCATTCATACCAAACGCTCACAAAAACTCCTTATAAGCTTCATATTGCCTTGATGCCGGCCCACAGAGAATATAACCTTCGGTATAGAGCGAAAGCAAGGTCTATGAAAAATAATCGTTTTGTTGATGCGTGATTACAGGAAGCAGCACTAGGTCGCTGCTGCTTCTTCGTCTTCAGCTTCAGAGTATTCATCTAATAGCGATTGTATAGAATCTAACTGATTGTCTCGCGCTTTTTTTTCTTTGAACATTTTCAAGGGGACTAAACGAATAATTTTCTTGGTGCCATTCAATAAAAATATGCGCTCCCATAAATGACGGTCCATAAAATGTAACAATTCCATATAGCGAGTCACCGCTAGCATACCTGGTTGGTCACTGGCCTGATAAGCTAATAATTGCTCCAGTAAAAACTCAACGCTATAAGCCATAGAGCCCATAGTACGAGTCATTTGACCGTATAACTCAGCACATTGCAAATGCACGCTTTCCAGTACATGCAATTGGAAAATATCATCCATGATGGCTTTAAGCTTATCTTTGGTAATAGATGGGCCTTGTGCATCATAGTCGGCGGTGAGTGATTTCATAAGAAATTCAACTGCCCACTTAAAACGATCCATAGTATAACGCCGCATAATCATGCCGTATAAACTGCGCAGATCGGAATAATCTAATACCGCATCACGATAAAATTGGTGCAGCTCTTGGCCGAGCAAACCCTTCTCACGACTGACTAAATCACGCACAATGCGGCTAATATTAACCGACGCCCGAATTTGCCGACCGTAGTTATCCTCATACCAACGCACTTCTTTGCGCAGCAGTTTAACCAACTGACCTAACTGACCTAGCCATTGTATATCGGCATCGCCCTGCTCTTTAAGCATTAATAATTCGGCTTCGGCTTTGTTATAACAAAATAAAGTGGCGACATATTGAAAGCTTGGATCAGCGAAATGCTGTTGCACCATTTCACGTAATCGGTCACCAGACATATTTTTAGTGCCGACTATATCTTGGTAAAATTGCTCAAGGCGGTTTTCTTCTAACTCTGAAAACGACTCCAGCAGGGTTTTTAAATCAAATTGGAAAATTTCTCGGTCGCTATCTTTGCGGTAGGAGTTATCAATGCCATCAATTTCTTGTTTTTTGGTAACTTTTTGATTGGCCACAGCAAAACTCATTTCCTCGTCCATTTCCTCTACCCGAGGGACAAGATATGTATTTTGTTCATTGTGCGCCTTGTTCGAGCGGCGCTCAAGAATTACACTGGCAAAGCGGCCTTGGTAGGCAATACCAATCTCTTCAGCCATATGGTTCAGTGGCGTTTGTTTAGGCCCCATCATCACCGCTTGGTCTTTATAATTACCGACGCCGTTAGCCACAGCGCCTGCAGTAGCACCAGCGGTTTGGGTTAATATGCTGCGAATTTCACCGGTTGTAAGTTCTGCCATTAAATTTCCACGTTAAATATCTCTATGCTTAGCAGGTTGAAGCGCTACTCTGGTAGAGCTTCAACACCAACACTCCCTTAAATATAACAGAAACCCCTTTCTCAATGACAAAAAAATAAGCTGGCTTAAACCTTATATGACGACTAAACCCTTATGGTGTTACAAGAGATTACTAAGAGGTGTTACTAAGCAGTTGGCTCTTGGTTTTCAGTAGCAGGACTGCGAGTATGGCAATAATAGATTAAAGCCCCTACCCCGCAAGCCGCTACAAAAATACCCGCCCCTAAGGACAACAGCAGCGTCAAAAGCGACACTGAATCTGGATTAATATTATCATTAGCTCGCTCACGGGCTTCAATAAAGTTCGAATCGTTAGTTAGTTCTCGCCCACTATTAACACCACCCGCAAAAGTGGTATTACTCAGCTGGTTTAAATCGATCTGGCTATTAGTACGCCTAATTTCCTCCGCACCTGCCACACACTGCGCAAGACTCGCCACAGAAAGTAGGGTTGCTAATTTTGCCATATGGCTTAGTGGTGAAACACTTGTATTAGCACGATTATGACTTGTTACTGGCAATGCATTATTGGCATGGGATACTTGATTAAGCATAAATAATAACTTTATGTGTTAGTGAATTGGAACATTAATAATGAATTAACTTAGTTTACGTTGAATGGATACCTGAAACAAAAAAAACCAAGCCTGGCCAAAAATTAGGGTTATTTTTTGGCCAGGCTTGGGTCATATATTAAAATCAATCTACTTAGCGCGATATACCGCCAATAATAGTAGTATTAGTGCTGTAAATTTGGCTAATAGTTGCAGATAAAAATTGCTTAGCTCGGCCTTCAAACTGGCTCATATCACTCATAATTTGGTTATTAAAGCCGCTTTGTGCATCATAAATTGTGCCTTGAGCTTCTTTTTCTTTAGCATCCGCACTATGGTTTGCTTGTTTGTATTCGCCTGATGCAGAAATCATGGTACCAGTCGCTGTACCTGTACCTTGAATAGCCTGCATAACTGGGCTTACGAATTGCGCATCAATGTCAGCATCGCCTAATTCAGTAGCTTGACCACCTAAGGGCCGTCTATTATTAGCCACGTTATTTCGATTTTGACCATTAGCACCATTGTTGGCACCACCGCTATTAGCACCACCGCTCGCATTAGCTTGCTTAGGCTGGGTACTACCGCCTGCACCCTGAGATACAGCAGCCGACGCAGTTGGCTGGTTTGCTAGATTATTATCAGCGTCTAAATTACGCGCACTAGAACCACGAGAAGCTGCAGGGCTCGCAGGATCACTTAAAGTATTCGTTGATGGTCTTACATCAGTTGCAATGTCTTTAATACCCTGCTTATTCTTTTGAAGCGCTAATTCGTTGCTTTTAAATTTCATATAGCCAAGTGAACCAGCATAACCTGCCAATTGAACAGCAGAAGCAGCCAGAGTAGTAGCAAACTTCCAAGTCGCACCTTCGCGCATATCATCCGCTTGACCGGTAATAGTGTCGGCTTTGCTGTAGCCAAGCTTAAACATTTGATCACGGGCGATTACTTTATTCTCAAAACTGCCTTTGGCGAGTATTTTTTGTGCTTCGACCAATATTGCTAAAAAGGAACCACCACCAAAACTTGCAGTGTCCACACCAGGCACTTCCGGTGAGCCAAATAAACCAGCTGTGGTTTGGTTGTCAGATGCGTTGGCTGCCTGAGCTTGGCTGACAGACGGCCCATTGCCGGTTGAGCCGGGTTTAAGGTCAATAGTGTTCGGATTAAATTGGGGGGCTTGTGTTGGAATGTGTCCATCTATATGGGCCATAATCTGCTCCTAAGCTCGAAATTAATATGTTATATTTATATGTTAAATATATAATCTCATAAAGACTATACGAAAGCTATTCAGTTAAAGTTATAAACTTGCATACAAAACTCAGGCTAAACGTTTAAAGCCTCGGATATGGCAATTTTAGGCTCCATAATCATTTGTAATTGCCGTGATAATGTGCGGTTACCTTTTTGCAAGTAATCGGATATTTCTTCTATAGAGACTTTGGTGTAGTCAAGATAAACCGATAACCGCTTTTCTTTTGCCCGCGCTTGGGTGGCATCTGCAGAAAAGTTAGTCGACCGCCGCTCTGAAACCGCCGCTCTCACATCCAATAAAGCTTTACCTGAACCAGATATAGCAACCGAGGCAGCTGCCGCTTTTTGGAGCGGGTGGTCGCCAGAGTTAATTTGACTTGCCAGCTTATTCACTTGACGTTGTTGATCGCTTTTTTTCAGTATCTCTTGCGCAGCAGCTGATTGATCCGCCGATGCGCCTCTGGTATTTTGTGCTGCATTGCGCGTAGTTGTAGTCGCTGTGCTTGGCGGCGCATTGTGCGCACCACCAGCTGAATGAGCGGTATTCCCACCAGCATTACGCGCACTTGCAGCAGCTGTGGAGGTTTGCGCCTGTAAGGCATCATCGCTAGCAGACCCAGCAACCCGAGTGCCTGAGCGCAGTAAATTTTGCGAGCCAGACTGACCACCACTAGCAGCCAATTGTGAAGAATTAGCGCTAGTTTTCGCACCCTCGCTTACAGCGCGACCTGCCCTTTGTGACACGTTGAGCCCAGAAATGGCCGATTGAGTGGTTTTTTGAGCTGCATCTTTAAAGCTACGGAACACACTCACACCGCCCATCAATAAAAATGAGCCAATGCCAACCCCAAGGCCTATAAAAAACATGGCTTTCTCGCCAATTTTTTTCGTTAATGGGCCTTGAGCTGCGCCTTCATACTGTAAGTAGCCGTTAAGCGCTGTGCCTAATACTGCCCCAGCGGCAATCAATGGGCTTAAGGCACCCAAAGATAAAGCAGTGGCGACACCACCTAAAGCAAACACAGCCCAACCTACATGAGAAGAAATTTTACCAATTTTGCTGGCTTTTTTGGCTTCTTTTTGCGCGCCTTCCATGGCTTCCACCCGTTCTTCCGCCTTTTGCCGCATACGCACATGGGTAGACGAGGTGTCGTTAATTTTACTATTTAAAGTTGATTCAAATAACTTGCCTCGCTCAACCATAAGCACTAACAAGGCACCCTCTAAACCACCATTGGCTAAAATTGTTTCTGGCTCAAACACCCGTGACTCACGGGCACGGCGGTTGGCGTTAAAATCTTGGTCTTGCTGTTGCGCAGCACTGGCCATTTGCACTGAAGATGGCTCTAATTCCGGTGAGGCAATTTCTGCCAGTGGGCCTACTTGCGCATTAGACGATTGGGCCTGTGGCAGGCTTCTACCATGGTCTTGAATTGTTGAGTTCATAAAACACCTCTTAATCAATGTGTTAGTGATGAGTTATATAAGTCGCGACCTGGCTGTATTCATCAGTCTTTTGTATTAGGTTGTTGTGACTTAAGTCGTATGGCTACAATTTTTGCCAGTTGTTGGCCTTTGTCTAATAATCGCTGATACTCTTGCCGCTCTGCTGCATTTTTAATAGCGATTGGTGACAAGTGTTCGAGCCGCTGCTCACAAATACTGTTAGCTCTATTGAGTAGGCCTTCAGCTTCTGGTAGCTTATTAAGGTGTAAGCAGCATACACCTGCGTTTTGTGGCACCCTTGGGTCGCTAGTATCGAGCAATTGCGCCACAGCATATATCCGTAAAGCTTGTTCATAGTTTTTCTGAATTTGCTGACATGCAGCAAAGGCAGTAAAAAATTTTGAATCAGTAGAGTCAAGCATCATCAAAAAATAAAATACTGAAGCTGCATCTTCTACTTGACCGGTTTGCATGGTGTGCTGTGCTAAAACGTACATGGCTTCAAGATGCTCTGCAGATAAGCCTTTAATCTGTGCCAGAGTCTCGCCTTCAGCAAGCCGATTAAGTGTGTTGTCAAATTCTTGAGATAATTCTTCACGAACTTCTGCAGTTTTTTGAGCTTTGACTTCATCGCTTGCTTCTGCCAAGCCTTCTTCTACCGCCAGGACATCTGGCAGGGTATCTTGCAAAACTTTCTCGGTTAATTGTGCTTTCAAAGAAGGCCATAACTCATCCAGGTTTTCTACCCCAGGCAAACCCTCGAGCCCAAATAACTTTGAGAATTGCATAAAAACCTCTTTATCGTTTATTAATGATATTCATATTTGCAAGTAAATGACATATAACTTTCGGAGTAAAGCATCTTAACACTAGACCTTGTCGGAAATAATCTATACTACCCCATCGCTGAGCTGATTATTGTATTAGACGTTACCTATTAATATACTTATCAGGACATACCTCTCAATCTACACTATACATTTACAGTCAGATGAGTTTTTATATATATCTATAGCTTGTGGAGTCTTCATATGTATACCTTTTGACATAAAGGTTTTCATTGTCAAGCTGATACTATATGCTAAACGTTATAGACAAGTGATATCTAAATGCCAATATGTTATCATAAACCTATAACAAATAATTACTGATTCGGGTACTCGCTGAGTGAAACCAAATGCTTCAAGATCAATGCAGGCTTTAAGCCAGTCTATTGCCGCTGCAAAATTGCAGCAAGGCATTGCTAGTGGTCAGCCTTTGTTAATTCTTGCGCCAGCAGATTTTGGGCAAAAAGAACTAATACAATATATTGCCGAGCTTATGGGTTTATCAACCCATTACCACAGTATAAAAGACTATCAATTAATAGACTCAGCCTATTTGCGCCAGATTATACATGAGCTCTCAGGTTCTGACCATGAATCGCACACCACAACTTTAATAACTAACTCAAGCACAACCAACTCAAGTCAAAATCAGCCGCATACAACACCTACTTATTCAGCTCAAGCAGGTTTAAAAAAATTACTCCTCCTTGAACATAGTTTTGTCAATGATACGCCTGATCAACTTGAAAGCTACAAAACATGTTATGCCGAAGCTGTAGAACTCAGCCGCATACATCAAGTATTACCTATTTTACTCAGCCCTTATGCCCCTGAACTTTTTTTAAGAAATACTTTAAGTGGATCCACTGCTGGCACCAAAGAATTTATGATAATCTTTGGCCATGAATTGCAAGAATATATGCCATTGGGTGGGCAAAAATTATTAGAAGTGGCCCCGCCTCACTTACACCAAAGCCTTTTAGGGGTTATTCGCCTGGCTGAATCTTGGCCACCAATGGGGGCTTTATTTAGCGCTAAATTAAAAGGTCTTGAAGCGCAAAAAAACCTTATGAGCCAACAAGCTAGCGTTAAAGAAGACGGAACACCCCAGCCTAACACCCCTGAAGCAACTGCCTGGGTTTATTCGCCACAATCACTTAAGGTGATTTGTTCAGAGTTACTGAATAATTTTCAAGATTTAATGGCAGATTTAGCTGATCAATTATTATCTGTTCGAGAAAAAAACACTCTAGGTCTATTAAGTTTATTCCCGGCGAATATTTTGCCATTTATTGAATGTTTAGAAAAAATACAACCAAATATTCACAATATAATAAAGTATCTAGCCGCCAAACAAGTTTTGCAATTTCAACCAGAAGATCCAAAACTTAACCGGCCAGGTCATTTAGCTTTTACCTCACTGGCTTGGAGGTTTTACAGCCAAGGTAACCTTCGGCGCACACTTTCTAGAGAACGTATTGATATTTTTGTAGAAAAAATGCTTGAACAGCTGGCTATTTTTTCGTCGGAGCATAATCGCTCGGGGACGCCAACGAGCATTCAATCCCGTAACGGCTGTGCAAGCCAAAACAATACTCAATCGCAACAAACCGTGTATCAGACCCACTATGGCAAAGCTTTGGCAATCGAGTTTGCTTTGAGTGCTCATTATTATGAAACTGCGCTGCATCTGATTGAACAATTTGTCGCTATGGGACAAACCCAACAACCGGTGCAGCCAGCCAAAATAGAACAAGCTGTTGCTTGGTTACGTAATATCCCGCAGCGTTTAGTCAACCAAAACAATACCGCCAAGTATTTATTATCATTTTATCGAATGATGAAACAACAATCCCAGGCTAACCCGCAAAATACAGTGACTCAGACTAAAGACCCGACTTCCAGCTCTAAAATTTCATTGCAACATATTGCGCAAAACAATAAAACTACCTCAAATAAACAGTCAAATAATTGCCAACAACTTAATATTGAACAAGACCCAATTAATACGTCACAACAACACGAACCACGCTTATCTACCAGCGTGCAACGCCTAGACCAAAACCACCGCAGCCTGCAAGACCCAAATGAATCTACAAATGAAGAGCCTAAAAACTCGCTACAACATTTGGTTGATACTGCGGTGCCCCACCTTGATTATTCCCCTGCTAGTTTATTGATTAATCTTAATAAAAAGCTCGAGGCAGGTGAGCTTGCAAGCGCTTTAGAGCACGCGGAAACCATGATGGAGCATGCCTTGAATAGGCAATTACCCGAAGTATTTTTACAAAGCTTTGTCTATATCTGGTCTATAGAAACCTTATTACATGGACTTTCGCCATTCATACATCGACTTGAACGCTTAATACAATCGAATCGCCTGAATACTCAATTAAATGGTTTAAGGTATTGGATAGAACAATTCAAAAGCCAACTCCTACTGGCAAAAGCTGGTGATAAAGCAAAAATCGAAACTATAGCCATCCCAAATATTGCGCAGTTATCATCCAGTGGTAGGCACTTACTTGGGTATTTAACCGCTTATGCTAATGCTACAATTGCCAGCCTAATTCTTTCACCCAAGGCTTCAAGCCAACATTTAGAAGATGCCAACTACCTAGCATTAAGTATTCCAGAGGTTATTACCGATGCGCTCTTACCAATTTGGTTAATCCGCTGTTATAACTATTTTCAAAATAATAAATTGCGTGAGGCTGTGACTTTAATTAAATCCCAGCAGCGTCATGTGCAATCAGATTCGGTTAAAATAGCCCACCCATTGTTAGCAATATTACATAATTTTTGTTTATTTGTGGATGATAAAAATTCTGAAAGCTTGCTGCCTAAAAACGATAACAACGCAGACACACACGCCTTTGTGCGAGGGATCTCGCAACAGCTCTTAGCCTGTGGTTATTTAGTACATCATCAGCATAAACAAGCTGAAAAGCTTGTCCAGCATATTTTTTCCGATTTAAAATGCAATGCCCCGAAAAACCAGCTGAATAACACTAATCTGCCCTGGTCTTTTTTGGGTGCATTAGGGCATTATGTGTTAGCTTTACCAAATTATCTAGACCCAGACAATGCAGCCTGTGACAAAGATCACCAAATACAAACAGAACTTAAGAAACTTGAGTTGCTCGAGCAGCAATTTACTGTAGAATCATGCTACCTTGAATTGAGTAAGCGTGAGGTAGAAATACTAGCACTCTTAGTCAACGGTTACTCCAATGAGGCTATTGCCAATTTACTCTGCCGCTCTTTAGGCACGGTAAAACTTCATGTGCACAGTATTTATAAAAAACTTAATGTCAATAATCGTGTCAATGCTATTAAGAAATGCCAACAAAGCGGCTTTTATAGCTTTGGCCTGAATGCCCCTTGATGGGTGCACGCTCAATAGAGGTAATCCTTTGAATCTCAATAATATTTTGACAAAATTTGGCCAAGAAATTGGTGTCGGCCCGATCCAGTTTGATGATCGTAATGCCTGCTATCTTAGGTTTAATCAAGACACTATTGTGATTGAACATATTGACCAAGCCAATTCGCTGTTTATCTATTCAGTAATACATGATTTTAGCCATATCCAGGCCGATGAGCTTTATGAACTGCTGTTAAGTGCTAATTTATTTGGTCAAGGTAGCGGCTCGGGTGCATTTGCAAGAAACGCCCAGACTAGTGAAATTTTATTGGTGACGCGGCTTGAGTCAGAAGAGCTTTCTTATGAAAAGTTTGTATTAGTGCTGGAAAATTATTTGTTGTCTTTACAGCAATCGCGAGACTTTATTGGTAACGAAACTAAAAAAACAAAATCTAACCCACTTGAACAAAACTTTCACCTTAAAAACCCTTTCGCTTAATAAAAGCGTGACCTTACGGCTAGGTTGCTTGACTTTTTAAATCTGGATCCACATGGATGTGGATTAAGCCAAAGTTGATCATGGATGATACATTTTGGGGTCAGATGAGAAAAGTCAAGCAACTCAAGCCGTAAGCTCTCATAAAAGCTGTAGACGATCTCCATTCGATCGTCGTGAGAATTACAGGAAAGCCGTACTTAAATCATTCGTTTATTAAGTAATTTATTTCTATGAGTGGTATGATTTTCTGATGATTTGGTCACAGGCTCACCAGGTACTGTGGCTCGATAGGCTGCACCAGAGGCGTTATAGGTAATACTTTTCTTGAATTTTCGAGGGCGAGTTGGCTTGTCACGCACTGGTGTTGAGCTGTATTTTTGTTTTTCTTCATAGAGTCGATTGAGCAGTTTTTCACGCGCTGCTTTCATTTCTTCATAGGTTTTAGCAGCTTTTGGGTTGTTATCAATATGGTGTTGGGCCGCAGCACAGAATCGATCAAATGAATCTTGGTCGGTATAAATTTGGGCTTTCAATTCTTTAATAGCGTCTAATTGAGATTGCGCTCTAATTATAAGTTTATTATTTCGCGCCATCACCTCTGCTGATTTTTGCTGCACTGAATTATTCTCAGAGCCGCCTGCTGAATATTCATTGTCTATTGCATCATCGAATAGTCCATCAGTCATTGAATACCTCCACCTTTACTTGTATTAACATATCTTCTAAAAAAATTAATCTATCTTAATTGTTATTTTGCAGACACCAGCTTGAAGAGAGCTTAGGCTTGAGTTGCTAGCCCTAAGATCACAATCTAATCATTAATGGAATTAAATAGTTCAAGCTCAGCCAAATCGTCAGCCAAGTGGCTATCTGAATCATTCTCTGAGTTGTTATCCGGTTGATCACTTACAATTTCTTGGTGGGTATTCATTTCATCCACCGAAGCGCTATGCATACTCGTTTCTTGCTGAGTTTTGCGCACCAAATCACCAAAAATATGCTCTAAACGATCAATTTGTTCAGATAAATCCAGTACTACAATACTGGTTTTGGTTTCGATAGTTGCTTGATCTTCATCTAAAGTGGGATCGCTAGTAATACGGATGAGGCGGCCAAGGTCGTTTTCTTTCGACTCGAGTAATTTTGTGAGACTGTCTTCTACCAGATGCCGCCGAGTTGGATGAACTTTAATTGATATTTTTTCATCATCAATAAAATCATTCACTGCTTGGGTGACATAACGCACAAAGGCTTCTTCTTCACCAATATCACCAATAAAATTACGCACAACTCTTGGGAGTACTTCACTTAAGCGGTTTTCTAGGGATTTTACGCTATCGGCAAACTCGTTGGTAACTTGCAAACAAAAAGCAGCTTTTTCATCGTTAGCTTGAATGATCCCCTGTTTATAGCCTTCTAAACGCCGGTCATCGTAAATTTTTTGCGCATCTTTGACAATGGCCTCGGCTTTAGCTTCTGCTTGTTGAATTATACCTTGTGCTGTTTGATAATCATCAAATTCTTGCGCACGGATAATTCTGCGGCCAGGCGAGATACGCACACTGGAATGTAAGAATTCAAATGGTGTACTCATACAAATCTCCTCGTTTCATGCTACTCAACTTTATACCTTGTCAGACAAGTAGTCTGTTGCAAAAGCTGATGAACTCCATTGTATTTCACACTTTTTCGACAGATTACTTGTCTGAGGATCTATAGTTATTTATTAATTTATTTGTTGCTTTTTTTGGTTTAGGCTCTAAGTCATGTAATTAGTGTATTTTATTATGCAAAGTATTAATTTGCTGAATAATCCAAGGTGATAATTCGCGGATACCTTTAACTGCCTCCTCAGATTGAGCAAAACGTTTTCTTGAATTTTGAATTTCGCTCACCCAGTCCGCTGGCAGCGACAAATGAATCCTTTGCGATAAGCCTTTAGGTAAGGCTAAGCTCAACAGCGCCCAGGCACTTAAACTGGCTTCTTGTAAAATACTCTCGAGTGGCTGTTGGTTTAGTAGCCGCAGCTTACGAAAGGTTAATGCTTTATAAAAAATCTTCAGCTTTTCATGGGCAGCAAACTGATAAATACACTGGGCATATTCACCGTCTTCACCACCAAGGCGCTCAAGAAATTTCTGTTTTTCTTTGCCATCAATTTCATTACCATAGGGTACGGAGATCACCATAAAACCTAAAATTTGCGCCACGCTCATCCAGTTGATTTTGCATTCATAGGCTAGATAAACCAGCTCTGGTGATATTTGCGTCGGCTCACCTAAAGATTGCACTTTAAATAACCGCGTCACATGCTGGCTTAAACTTTTAACGCTGTGTGGGCTTTGCAACAACTGATTGAGCTGAGCCCCTTGTGGTATTTGCTGCCACCAGCTGTCATCTATAAATCTGGCATAGCCTGTTTCGTATTCAGACCAAGCCAGTAGATGTGGTATAGATAACTCACTCATAACAAAGTACTCTTAACTAAGCTTGGGCAGTTGCGGTGGCGGATTGTGAATCCGTTGGCCGCTCTTGCGAGTTTTGTTGTGAAGCTACGCCTAAGCTTGAGCGGCCACGATTGCCTTTATTTTTACTTTGTTGACGAGCAAATAAAGCACTGGCGCCTACAGAGACTAAAACAAGGGCTGCCAACAAACCAAGTATCAATAAGAGTCTGGCTTTAGAGTCAGGATGCACCTTAATAGACAATATATTGGCCCACTGTTTAGAGTTTTGCGCTTGGGGCACAGCTGAGGGGAAAAGAGCAATACTAATATCGTTGTAATCAATACCTTCAATACTTTTATTAACCAGTAGTTTCATCTTGTGTAAAAAAGGCTGTAAATTATATTCTGAACGATATTTTATAAATACCGAAGCACTGGGTGGCTTTAATACAGTACCGGTTACATCAGTTTCTGGTAGTACCACATGCACTTTAGCGTCAATAACACCATCAACTCTGGATAAGGTGTCGCTTAAATCTTGCGATACGGCATAAACGTACCGAGCCCGTTCTTCTAAAGGTGAGGAGATTAAGCCATCTTTTTCAAACACCTGGCCCATGCTTTTATATTCATCTCGAGGATAACCCAAACTAGTCAATAATTTTACAGCTGCTGCCATATCTGCTTGCTCAACTAGCAGCGTATACTCGGTCTTTTTATCATAAGTTTTGTCGGCTTTATAACCATTGGTTGCTAGCACAGAGAGCATCTGATTAGCAGATTTCTCATCAAGATTTGAGTAAAGCTCAGTTTGGCAGCCGGTTAAAGCAAGTACCAAGACTAACAATAAGGCTGTAAAATATTTTTTGTTGTTCATCATTCACTTCTCATATTAAGACACTTTAAATGGTAATAACTTCTGCTGATCTCTGTGATAATTGATATCAACTCGATCATTAAGCATTAGCAAAACTACATGGATCCGGATATTTGGTTGATTATTTAAAATGGCAAGCCTGGCACTCGGTCATTCTTTTTATTTTCAGCTGGTTTTTGCGGTGTTTTATTGCCTGAGCCAGGTGTATTTCTTGAACCAGAAACATTAGCTGTACCAGGAGCATTCTGCCGCTGCGCTAAGCGTGGTTGGCCTGGGCTTAGAGGGTCAACATTTAACTTAAAGCCCATGGACACGCCGAAAAAACTTTCGAGCAATTCACTGGCCATGCCCCGAGCCATTTCATTTGCTTGATCATTTTTTAAGACTGACTCAAGCTGCTGCTTAGAGTCCTCTGTATCGCCATTGTAATACATAAACATGCCAATAAAGGCTTGTAGGCCGGGTAAGTCTTCAGCTAAAACATTAGCTTGAGCATCTTGCAGAGCTTGTATTGCCGAGCCAAGCCGGTTGTAGCCCATGGCAATATAAGTAGCAGCCACCATAGGGCCTAGGGCATAAGGCTTGGCCACCCGTTGGTAGGCCCGATGAATATGAGCCGCCAGTCCCCAAGTGCCAGCATTCATGGCAAATACAACCAGCTCAGATAAAATACTTTCTAAGCGGTTATGGGCATTAGCGTCTAACACTTCAGCTACATAACTATTGAGATTACGAGCGAGAATTTCTTGGGTGACTGCTTCTTTATTGGTAGCAGCAGTTTCAGGGTCTGTAGTTTTAGAGGTTGTAGCTTGTGAGCTAGTAGCATTGCGTTCAGTAGCGATCGACATTGTTTGAATCCTATATCCGAAGAACTGGTTCATATTAACATGAGTACTACAAATCCAATACATTTGTATCTGGAGTTCATGATTTTTTTTGTTATTAGCTCAGAACATAAGTTTAAATGCAGTATTTTGATCATATCAGCATAGAAGCGTTTAAAAACCAGACCTTTAGTTATATCCGTATAAGCAGCTTATAAGTTATATATAAATAATTTATAACTTTATAGATACAAAAAAAAGCCCCCGTATGTTAAACATATGAGGGCTTTTCAAAGGTTATGCTTTACAGCATTAAGATATTAACGGAAGTTTAAGTTACCAGTAATACCTTGGTAAGCACCAGCGACTGATTGCATGGTGTTAGTTGTGATGTTGTTATAGATTGAAAATCTTTGAACATCATACTGCAAACCAATTAGCTCAGCAGTTGCAAGACCGTCAGAGCTACTATCAGGAGCTGCATCGACAGTTGCAGCACCGGGAGCATCAGCTACTGGAGCATCTACAAATGAGTCTCCTCCAGCTGCTCCGCCAGCTCCGCCAGCTGCTCCACCTGCCCCGCTAGTGTCTGCAGCTGAGTTTTCCTCACCTACAATTGTTTCTATCTCATCGGCCAGCTTGTTTTCAGCTTGAGCCATAATTTCGGCCATACCGTTAAATATTCTTCTTAAACCACCCATAATCATTCTCCTCAGTTGAGACTAGCCTGATTAAATTTTTATAGTGCTTTAGTAAACACAAATTTAACTAGACTTATTTTACGAAACTTTAACTTTTACTCTATCTGTTTAGAGCTTTTGTTTTAGAACTCTGTCTTCAGCGTCCATAGTTTTAGAATAGTGGTTATTCGTTTTACAGAATATATACCTTTAGTAATGTAAGTGGTTTTTTATTGGAAAAATATTAGGTAGTGCTTTTAGTGTATTAAAAGAATGTACCGCCTGATAGGCATATAAATAAACTCTAGAAGGGTCAATAAATTGGAATAACCGAAAGATATTTTGAAGATTTATGAACGCTTATGAACCCAAAAACTAAAGGCGCTATGTTGAACACAGCGCCTCAAAATAACACTAATCAAAAAATTGAATAGTGTGTTAAACATTTGCAGCTTGATTTGATACACGTGTCATTTCAATGTTATTGGGCTGAGGCGGATTAGAGGCAACTGCATTATTACCTTGAGACTTTGATCTTCTCAAACACGCTATTGCAGTGGCCATTAAAGTGAGAGCGCTTAATCCAACTGCTCCACCCACAGTACCCAGAATTATTTTCTTGGTATTATTAGTTGAATCAGCTTTATCTGTAGTATCTGTAGTATCTGTAGTATCTGTAGTATCTGTAGTATCTGTAGTATCTGTAGTATCTGTAGTATCTGTAGTATCTGTAGTATCTGTAGTATCTGTAGTATCTGTAGTATCTGTCGTA